>Ga0214207_1000525_pt1 | contig 11343 bp, 17 predicted proteins | sample TroBogEpilimnion_6_FD_153045 | JGI IMG/M metagenome (GOLD analysis project Ga0214207, IMG submission 153045) | Freshwater microbial communities from Trout Bog Lake, WI - 13JUL2009 epilimnion | ecosystem: Environmental > Aquatic > Freshwater > Lake > Epilimnion/Euphotic zone | place: Trout Bog... | reverse complement strand
CATGAAAGTAAGTAAGACAGTGGTAGAAAATTTTCATGGAGGAAACTTAGTGACAACCTGGTTATTTGATGAGATTTGAGTAATTGAAATCTAACGGTAGTTCTTGTTGATAATATTTAGCAATTTCAAATAGAATATGTTTTATATTATCACTTGTAATATTCATAAACAAAAGTACTTCTTTAATATTCTTAGTGAAAATTGATAAGAACTAAGAATTAGCAATTTTCTCCGATTTCTAGTGGTCTACGCGAAACATCTGGTTCATATGTGCTATTCAACCAGGGAGAAATTACTTTTTTAGGATTAGGTACTTCACTTCGGAATTGAAGATTTGCGTTTTTCATTGTACCCATTGTTGTATTCAGACCTACATGGTGTCCTGCTTGAAGAAAGTTTTGATCTTTAACATCACCTTGTCCAGCAGGATTTAGTTGTGCCCATCGGGAATTGGCTGCATCTTTTGGTAGAAGGTCATTTGCAGTAAGACGATCCTTAGGGAAACAATCACTTTGAAGTTGTTGCCCTGAGAATTCTACTGGCTTGTAATCTTCATCCTTAAGAGGCTCAGATGGTTGCACATGTGTAGGGGTTTTCTTATCAATGCCACCATTTTGAATGATGGGAAGAAGTTTTTGAACGTCTTCATAGAATTTTTCAGAATGAGAGACTTTTTGGCGTTGTGTGTAACGAGTTACAAGCACAAACAAAGTCACGATCGCGAGAAGAATTAAAAAAATTCTAACTAGTAGGTACTTATCCATATTGTTTTATAATTAGCATACATATTTTTTTTTACATTAAAAAATATAATCTTAATCGTCTAAACACAAACTTTCGTATTCAACTTCTATTGAATTCAAAACAGACAAATTAAATTTAGCATCATCCATTTTATTACAGATTTTTGTAACAGCATCCAACTTGGATTGTAACTGACTTATAGTTTGTTCTAGCATATTTGCTTGACTAGATATTTTTTGGTGTAGAGCTTCAAAGATAATCTGTACTTGCTCGGCATCAGGTTCAGGCACAATATCTTGTTCCAACATTTCATCTTCCCAATTATCTTCATCTGAATCAATGCTATTAAGAAAATCATTCTCAATAGGTTGTGCCGCAATTAATTCCCATTCCGGTATAAATCTTTGTTTGTAAAAACGTAATCCTTTTAGAGAAACTACAATATCATGCTGACCACATTCTAAGATGTCATCTGCCCCTTGGAGTTTAAGTTTTAAAACATACGCATTCTCTTTATTTAGTAAAACAGATGTTGTATAATATTCCTCAATAACGTTTTCATCTAAAGCTTTTGCAAACCATCCTGATATGTTAGTTTGAACCTGATCTATACAATGGTTGTCAAAATCTATCATTTTTTTGCAAACAAATTTTGGTACCTTTAGAAATAAAACAGTGTAATATTTAGTCAAATGTTTTACTTTCTTGTGTTTAAGGACATGTAAATTATGGAAATGAATATTTAATTGTTGATTATTATAAGTCATTTTTCCAAATAAAGAATCATCTGTACGTTTAGGTTTGCTAATTTGAATAGCACTCAACTCTAAAGATTGTACCTCAATATCTATTTCAGACATTTATTATGAAAAAATGAAAAATGATGGTATATTTTACGCAATATATTATAATGGATAAGTGTGACAACTTGATTTCAAAGGTAGCCAATCATTTCATTGACATTATGGCAGATGAAATGAATAAAGAAGAAATGAAGATGATCATTCATAAAAAGCTGTTGAGTCCTTTATTAAACATGATTTACACAGAAGTATATCCCTACATATATGGTTTATTCATAACAATCTTTTTGATTTTTATTTTATCACTGTTGACCTTTATTTTATTTGTTTTTTCAAGAATAAGAAAGCCGTTGTCTATATAAGAGTTAATTGATATTGAAATGAAATGTCAGATATTGGAATAGAAAAAGAATATGTCGAAAAGATATCAAAATGGGTTGATTTAGATAATGCAGTAGAGAAGAGGAAGGCTAAACTCAAGTTCTATACAGATGAAAAGAAAAAGTTGGAAGATGATATACTGGATTATGTAGAAGATAAAGAAATGACAAATTTGCAGATAAATATAAGTGATGGATATATCAAGTTTTTTGAAAACAAGGGTTTTCAGGGCTTGTCCTTGAAAACATTAAAAGAACTGCTAAAAAAATATTTCGAAACTTCAAATGTGTCACAATCAGTTACTGCTGACCATATTTACAACTTTATTATCAAGAATAGAGAAGTAAAAACAAAATTATCCATCAAAAGGCATATTACAACTTAGTGTCATAAATAAATTGAATTACATCAGATATTAAACTTTCTTGGTCGTATTTAAGGATGCGATGACTACTTTTAAAAGTTGCACATACGTCGAGCAAATAGTCAACAATTTTATCAACTGTTCTATAATTTTTCGCATACCATTTTGATATTTCAACTTCTTTGTTTTTAGTTACTATTGGAACAAGTACCTGTTGATTTGTATCTACTGGTTTAACGTCTGTAGGATCAAATGTGTATATTACCCCTTTTTCTTTGTCACGACGGATCGATAGCATTGTGTATTTATTTAAGACAATGGCTTTAAATAATTAAAAATAATGAACTTTTCAGAAGCAACAAAAAAAGAGATGCCATGTGAGCCTTGTGTTCAGAGGGGGTTTGAAATACCCAGAGAAAAGGTTCATGAAACAATTCATAAATATTGTAAGAATCTCTCCAATAACGTCAAGGTTGTTAAATTATCTGAAGCCGATAACGATTTTATAGAAAAAAATTCAGAAACTATTTATAATGCATATATGGACTTACGGGAAGCATATGAATACCAAAACCTTTTTGCAAAAGTAGATTATAATGGATTTTTAGACATTTTTTTGAAAAATGTTATATATGGGGAAAAGGAATCTGATAGTGACGATGAGCAATATGATAATGAAGACGGCCAATAAATTTTCTATAATAAATATAAATTAAATGTCAACTAACAAAACCAAAAAAGGAGGATCTGTTATGAGTGATCTTAATAAACTTGTCGTTCCCTTTGGTCTGATTCTAGCTGAGAGAAGTCTGAGCAAAATGTCCAAAAGTGAAAAAAAGACTACAGGAAAAGCAACAGTCGACAAACTTGAAATGAACAAGAAAGCGGCTGTGGGTGGCAAGAAGACACCTAAGCAATCAAAAGGTGGTGCTGCAAAACTAACAACCGAATTTAACAAATTATCTTCAGAAATCGAACATTTCCTGTCAAAATATTAATTTGATATCATATTTGCCTCACATTGTTTAATTTTTTCCATTATTGCACTTGAATGTTCAGTGTCATAATATTTCCAAGCAATATATATATCTGCCAAGCCCTCAATATTATCTTCAGTAATATTTTTTACAACAAACCAACATCTGTCATAAAAGACTTTCTCAGGTAGATGAATTGGTTTTTTGAAAGAATGAATCTTTCCTTTGTATTCAATAATTGTCTCCATTGTACTTATACTTGAATTATTTTCTTTAAGTTATAATAATCGTAAGATGATATCTGCTTCAAATTTTAATTCATCAGCGCTCTATACAATTGACATATCATCTCTGCTAGGTTCTGAGTACTCTGTTATGTTTGATGATATTGTTAGAATGGTACTAATACAGTTTACAATACAACTTATGTTTTACATGTCCGTACCCGAAAGGTCGTTTGTTACAGAAGAGTTTGTGTTGTTAGTATTATATATCATCTTAGGGATATGTTTGTATTGGTTAGTGTTTAAGAAAATGTTAAAATTTGTGTAGTACAATGAAGAATGAAAATCAAATTTCTGAAAAGAATATTATCAATGCAACATTGTGAAAAACAACGAGAAGATTTAAATGCATCATTCACAAGTAATATTGATCTAAAGGAAGTATTACACATGCCTCGTAGCAGTCCGGATAATAATGTACACGTGGGTAAGGATGTTTATGATGATATTGAAATGATAAGACCATATAGAGAAGATGATGAATCAAACACCACCGTATATGATGTAGTCAATTTCACAAAATTAAGTGGTTCTGAAATATATCTCAAACATATTTTATTGAATCCCACGACAGATATTAACAAGTTATTGAAACGGAGCCAAATACTTACCAATGTAGAACAACATTATAATTTTATAAATAGTCGTTTGCATGAAATGCAACAAGTTGAAAATGATGTGCTTTGGTTATTCGAAGACAAAGATGCAAATATAACAGCGTTATATGATATGGTATACTTTAGGTTCTGGGTGACGAAAAGATTGAACAAAATTCCATCAGCAGTAACTATATTAAACCTGTATAAAATGCTACTCTCCCCTCTTATAGGCATTTTATCACCAATAATGTATTTTGTTATTCCTTATCTTGTATTATCTTATAAATACAAATTGAACATTTCATTCAAGACATATTTATCCTTATTATTTCAATCGTCTAAAATGTTGTTTGAGATGAATGGGTGGTCGGCAAGGCTTCAATATTCGTCATATATTTTTTCATTAGTATTCTATTTTCAAGGTGTTTTTAATAGTGTCGAAGTTTCAAGAACGTCATATAATGTTGCTAAATTTATCACAAACCGAGTTGAAAATATTATCAAATTCATTGACAAGGGCAACGATGTTCTTGAAATTTCAGAAACATTGCCAATTGCCAGGATTTTCTTTGGTGTGGAAGATGAATCACTTGATTTAACAAGAATTCAAACTCCTGTGATAGGAGGTTTTGATTTGGGTTCAAAATTAACATTCTTCAAAACAATTGATAAAACTGACCTCACAAAGTTTATCACAAGAGCATACCAAACCGATGCTATTATGTCTATTATTCAATATAAAAAGTTGTATTGTCTTCAATATACATCTTTTGTTGATGGACTTGGTCCACTGATGGAATTCAATGACTTTTGGCACCCATGCATATCAAAAGATAAAGCTGTGTGCAATTCAATATCTCTCCAACGAAATAGCAGAAACATGATAATAACTGGTCCTAATGCTGGGGGGAAATCAACATTGGTAAAAGCAATATTAATAAATACATTACTAGCACAAACTACAACTGTGGCATTTTGTTCAAATAGTAGAATCAAACCTTTCAAATTTATAAATAGCCAAATAAATATTCCAGATTGCAAAGGCAAAGAGAGCCTTTTTCAAGCAGAAATGCACAGATGTAAATATAATTTTGATTCATTCAATGAATTATCAACAGGTGATTGTGCATTAGTTTTAATGGATGAAATTCTAAGTTCTACGAATCCGTTGGAAGGCATCTCTGGGTCATATGCAATTCTAAAGAAAATGGCGACATATACAAATTGCGTAGTAATATTTACCACACATTTTGCTTATTTGACAAAACTTGAAAAATGTTCTCATTCGTTTTTGAATTACAAAATGGATGTCATGATAAACAATGGGGTATTCCAGTTTCCATATGTTATGAAACGAGGGATATCAAATCAATATATTGCATTGGACTTGCTAGAGAGTGAAGGATTCTATAGTGATATTATACAAGAAGCAAAGACACTGCGACAAAGGTTATCTGCGTTTAATGAAAAAAGAAAAGATATACATAGTGTTAAAAAATAAATGAATTTCAGTGGATTTCATCTTCATATGGCATTAGTGATTGGATTGATTTGCATTGTGATATATGTATTTTATGTTTCAAAAGATATAGTAACAATCGACAGAGAAGTAAGGTCTCTTAGAGCAAGAATAGAAACTCTTCAAAAACAAACAGCAAATATGGCATTAAATCAGGTGTCACCGTCTCCCGTGCCAGTGGTAAACAGTCATGCAAGTACCCAAGTTGATGTACCTGCTACTTGTGAAGTGCCTGTAGTAACAGGTAATGATAAAAAGAATGATGAAAATGAAAATGAAGATGACCTAGAAAGCGTTGATAGTGGTAAAATACAACAACTGCTAAGCCATATCGATGAGGAAGAACACCAAGTTGCTGAGGTTTCCGTATTAGAGGATAAAGTGGATGAAGATATAAAATCATCTATTTCACCACCTTCTACGGATACACTAAGCAAAGATATCAGCGCCACAGAACTCAGGGAGCTTTGCAAGAAAAATGGACTTGCAAACAAAGGAACTAAAAAGCAATTACTTGATACACTAAAAGAAAATGGAATTGTATTGTAGCATATCTTTTTTTGTTTGTTTATATAAATAAAAACAATGTCTTGTGGAGATCGTGTAACAGATTGCAAATACAACTGCCCCAACAGATTAAGTGATGGTAGACATTTTACCGATTATCGTCCTCGTTGCTTTACAAACTTTGATGCCCTTCCTAAACCAATGTCATCCTATGATTATAGAATGTATCTTACACACCAAGCCGAGCATCTTATTGAACAAAACCGCCAAGATGCTTTTCGTAAAAACATGTGCGAACCCTGTGTAAATCCATCTACAATGTTGCCAGAACAACATGTTCAAGTATGTGACGGAAGAAAGTGTTCATTTCCCGTAAATGATCCAAATGGACTTGGTCTTGGAAGGAAATATGGAGGTGCAGGACATTTACATGGTGAGGCATATTCTGTAAAGGGATGTGAACTGCCAATTATGAACCAAGAATTTGCACCCGTTCAATAAATATTTTGTTGTAATTTTATTTTTCTAATGACAAGAAACATGAAAAACTTGTTATCATATAATAATAAAGTCATGTATTTTGAGAATGCATATTGTCTTGGCAAAGTGCATGTAGATTTAGAAACAAGTGATGTGCACATTCATGGAACAGTCACAGATATAGTGGATGATGGTGAATTATTTTTCATAGCTGCCGCTCCACCTGATTATCATTATAGTTTTCCAGGAAGTGGTCTCCCCTTTGCAAACCCATTACAGGCATTTCAGAATTCTCCCAATAAGGGAATGGTTCAACTTCAAAGTAACAAATTCAGCATACGTCTCCTACATCCAAATTCTTATTATGTTGGCCTTGGAAGTGTTTTGATTCCACCAACATTGAGTTTACGTTATAAGACAGGAGGTGAATATAAAACAGTAAATGTCAAAATTGCAGATGAAGTGCCTTTTAGACTTTTGTCGTATCCCAAAGGTTTACATTATAACAGACAAGATGCAACATTTTACAAAGATACAGAAAAATTGCCAATACGTTCTCAAGAAGCTTTATTACGTGATTCGGCATATCCTAAGACAAATTCTCCTATGGACAATTATTGGGGATTAAAACCAAGACACTAACCAATGCATGAATCCCTTTGCTGTAGGTTTCACTGGGGTAGTGATGCTGTGATCGGATAGTGAATGTTGGGGAACAGATACCTTGGCAACTGCTTTTGTTTGTTTTTTCTGTTTTTGATGATGATCATGATGATGTTCATGATGCGCGTCATTTCCATGTACTATCCAGTCAGCAAATCCTTTCAAACTTGGTTCTTCCGGATTATCTAATAAATGGGACGGGATACGTGAGGCTGGTTTACCTTTTGTTAATTTAACGTTGTCAAGTCCTAATGTCAATAATTCAGGTTGTACATGTGGTTTTTTAACCACTGGACATGTTTTTACAGATGATGCATTCACCAGGTTGTATTTTTGTTTAATAAGATCCAAGGAATGAGCATCAAGGGTTGTATTATTTGGTTTTTGGACGTTTTCTCCATTTTCAAATATGGTTCGCCAACTCTTACAAGGAACTGAATCATATGTTGAAGAATTTGATTTATCCCAACATTTACATTTTTTGTCTTTATTGTTTTTCCCACAGAAATTGCTGATAGATTTCTTACATTCTATACTTGATGCAATAACATCATGGGGATTGCTCCAATTATCAATACCGGTACATTTGGTACATGTGCTTGCATCAAATGGACAATTTTTCAAATCATCTAACTTTTTGGATAATTCTTTGACATGACGCTTGTATTCCTTAACAACGTTTTCAAGACTTCTTTCTTGTAACATCATATGATCATATAGTTCTTTGATATCATGATCTGATAAAGCAGTGCTATAAACACCGAACGCTTTAATGTAGCCATTCCAATGTCCGTCACAATTAATACACATTCTCTTATTGCTTAAAAGAACTTCTTGATTTACAAGTTTACTCTTTATTATTTCATTGGGTGTGCTGTCAACGGACGATACAATTTTAAGAGATATTGACGAAGGAGTTTTAGTAATCACATATAAATATACTAAGTTTTTGTCAAGATTTATTTCTTCTTTTCCATTGTACGTATCTTGATCAAATTGAATATGCACAGTGCCGGATTGGAAGACACCAGATGATTTAACATTTTTAAGTGACAATGATATTCCATTGTTATCATTACTATTACCAAATACCTTGAGGATATTTGTCGATTCATTATCTGTATTAAGGATATCGTGTTTACATATTAAGAATAATGTAAACTCTGATTTTCCTGTAACACCCAAATTAAGGGAATGAGGTCCATTCAACACATTTTGTCCCAAAAATAGACCGTTCTTTTTGTTGAATGTTGGATAGTTATTAAAGGAAAAATCCCTTGTTAGCAACTGTCCTTGCATACTAATTTGATTATTGCCTGGAGAAGGAGGGGAGATATTAAGCCATGAAGACCCTGAACCAGTATATGAATGTGTACTATATGTACTCACATATGTTTCCAAATTTGATGATATTATGGAAATGTCTTCATCTACAGGTTCAATAACCTTTACATTGCCGACTTGTTTTGATTGACCATTTGCACTTTGTGTTGTATTATTTGAAGTTATTAGACTGTTTAGAAATTTAATTTTGTTCATATCAATATTTGTGGGTATAGCATCATTTTGAAAGGATTCTAGTAAAAACCTTTGATAAATTACAATCCCAAAAACAGTAAATGTTGTGAGAAGCACAATAGCATTCATGGAAATACTTTTCAAAAAAACTGCCTTTAGCAATACTATTGAGAGTAATACAAATAAAATGATTAAAATCATAGTTTATTATAATTTTAGATAAGAAATGTTTCGTTTGTTTTACTTGTAATTAATAACGATAGATATTATACTTTACTGATGCAAAAAGAGGAAAACATTAAAATAATAAAGCTAGATGGGGGAGAGTCATCTGATGACAGTGATATGGAGCCATTATCTGATGCTAAAAAGGTTACAGAACTCGCCAAAGATAGCGAATCGGAATTTGAGGATTCTGAAACAGAAGAGACATCTGAAGAAGTAGAAGAATCTGAAGTGAATGAATCATCTGAAGAGGATAATGAAAGCGATTGCTCTACTACTGAATTGTTGGCAGCAGATCCCTTGTATTTTGTATTAAGCAGATTTTTTATAAGTGAGGATGGGAAAAACATTGCCACTATTCTCCAAGATATTGATTCCAAACTTGGTGAACTTGTTAAAAATAAAAAATAAAAATTAAAGAAAAGAATCTAGGTTATAGGCCTTATTGTACTTTTTTTGATATATACCTTCTTTTTTTTGATTTCTACTTGTGGTAGAGGAATTGAAGTTTTATAAACATCTGCAATATTGGTTTTGATACAGAGGCAAATAAAATCATATGCATCATTAATTTGTTCAATAGACTGTCCACCTGTAATAATTATACATCCACTCTGAAATACAGCAATAGTAATTTTTTTGCACTCACCATCTCCGACCCCACAGCCTTTACCATCACACTTGCCTTTACAGTAACATGCCCCATTGCATAATACATTTTCTTTGTTCCACCAGTATTGTACTTTTACACCAGGATAAATGCAAGGTTCATAGGTGCACAAAGTACTATATTTAGAAAGTACAATGGAATATAATTTGTCACGTTTGAGTTCAATTCCGATTTTAAAATCACAGTTGATTAAACGAATTCGATAATTTGTATTTGTCATTAAAGTTATATCACCTACAATATCATTGTCAGTCTTGTAATATATGTCTTTCAACACATGGATGATAAAATCAATAATATCAATCCCTTGGTCTATATAACGGAGTCCTGTCATCTGTACATTTCCATTTTTGAATATTTTGCAGTTTACGTTGATTTGTTTCCCCAACTTGGAACAATTATATCTGTAGACAATTGTCACTTGATTATCAAATCTTTTTTTTGGAGTTGAGGTTGTTCCATTTACAGGTTTCTTTTTTGCAGTCCCTTTTTTTATTGTATCTGATTTTCTATTTCCATACTCAACATATATAATTCCATTACATTCATCATCTTCACTGATGACAATGTTTGAAAATAAACTATCCAAATTGACACATGTGTTCACACTTCCTGTTGCCGTAATTGTAGAAATCTTATATGGCGTTGGATTTATTTGAGGGATATCCATCATGAGCTTTAAATGATTCAGTATTTCAAATTTTCTTTATAAAGTAATAAAATAAACCTTTAAATGGTTGTTATAATCATTTTTTCTTAGTTTTGTTTTTACGTGCCAGAGAGGACTCATAATCGCTGGTAAATTGTTTATATGTGGATTCAAAATCTTCAAGATCCAACATCCACATTTGTGCACATGTACGATTAATTGTGCTTTCTAGTTCTATCTCCATTTCAGATAGTGTTACCTCTAGTTTTAGCTTTTTTTCTGCTGTCAAATTGTAAATTGGCATACCTACTAGATAGTCAAATGAGTTATCTTTCTTTGGGTAATTCTTTGAAACAAGTTGGTCTTCAATATTAACTTTTGTTTCATTGTATATTTTAAGTGTTCCTGCAATTACCTCATTTATAAAATCGATTTTAGCTTTCATGATGATTCTATCCTGTTCAAGTTTTGCTATTTGATAATCTTTTCTTTTTTGATAGTATTTTATACGAAGATTGTAGAAATCTTTCATAATTGTTGTAACATCGCTGTATTTAGTGATTTGTCGTTTCTCATTAAACAAGTACATGTTCGTTGTGCTTAAGGTTTTTGAACTCACCAATTTGAATTCATTTTCCAATTTCAAAAACCCATTATCATCGGTTGTTAGGAGGTCATCGAGGGAAGCCGCATTCTGGAAATGAAGAACAAAGTCAACTTTAATGTCGTTGTAATGGCTCTCGTAATTTTTGAGATAAGGTTTACTATCTATCATTTGTTCCAGAAGCTCTTTGAAATCCTCTGTCCAGAAACCAATTGGTAATTCTTTTATTTTAATTTTAGTAGGGGACAATTTTTCAAATGTCCCTCTTGTAAAGTATTTGCCATTTGTGTCTGTCATTGAACCAGTAAATCCAAGATACCATGGTATTAATGTAGGGAGATCATCATCTTGTCTCA
>Ga0214207_1000524_pt1 | contig 11361 bp, 11 predicted proteins | sample TroBogEpilimnion_6_FD_153045 | JGI IMG/M metagenome (GOLD analysis project Ga0214207, IMG submission 153045) | Freshwater microbial communities from Trout Bog Lake, WI - 13JUL2009 epilimnion | ecosystem: Environmental > Aquatic > Freshwater > Lake > Epilimnion/Euphotic zone | place: Trout Bog... | reverse complement strand
GACCTTGATGTTAGAAGTTGTCCTTTGTCAGATGAATAAAGATAATATCCGTTGATACTTGACACAATAAACATAGCGAATATCTATTTGAAATATTAATAATATATTTTTAAAACATATTTATAAGTATTGATATTTAAAGAAATTCGTATTTTATAATGCAAGTTAATATGAATAATAATAATGTAAGCACTGTTGATATTGTTGGAAATGATTACGGAGCTCGCAAGTTTTTATATAATAATGCTATTATGCTGATTCAAGCTTGTATTTCAGTTTTTGGATTAGCATTCAGTGCTACTATGCTTTTAACAGGGAACGACGCTGGGATATACTTGCCAGTAATGACGAGTATAATATTTTTTTGGTGTCCAAGTCCTATTGGTCACAAGATTGAACAACCAAGTGGTATCCCACAAGTAAGAGACCTTTTAAGTAGAAATTTGAATAATGTATGAATAGTTTTCTAAATTCTAAGTAGAAATGAATCAGGAAGTTGAAAAAGTTGAAAAAACAAAATATGTAGAAACAATTAAAAAAACGCCTTCATGGTATTTCAATGTCATGGTTTTGTTTAGATAAAGTGTTGTAATTTTTATTACGTTGCTCCCCAAGAGCCATGTCCTCCACATATTTTCTTTACACATTCATCTAGATATATTTCAATTGCACAATTACACTCTATATCCAACATACTTTCCCAAACTTTTCGTTCACCCATTTTGACTGCCAACAAAAGTTCTTTGATATCAGGATTGGTAATAAGTTTTTTTGGATTATAAAAAGTGATTGGAAGTTGTAAAGTAATGTCCCCTTCCCAAGTTTGTAGAAAGAAATTTATGAACAACTTTCGTTTAAGCCATTGGGGTAAAGCAAAATGTAATTGATTACATCTATATTTTATTTCATATTCAATTAATTTTACGATGTTTGAACCCAGAATAGGTTTCAAATTCAACAGTGGAAGTAAATGAGGATTACATTGAGATACGATGAAGTAATTGCAATTAAATAACTCCCTTAAAGTATTTATGGGTAAATCAAGTTGTAGAGATCCATCTTGCCATCTCCTTTCAAAATTATCAACCAAATCATGTGTATCCATTTCATCTACTTGACCTGAAACACTTTTGGTGTATATAATTTGAGAAGGAAACAATCCAGGCATTGCAGAAGATGCAGCAACAGCACTCCAAATGATGACATTTGGTGATGTTAAATAATTCAACACTTTTGGTGTCTCGTTAGATTCCACAGGGGATACAGTTATATTCAGAATTCTGCCTGTACGCTCATATGCCTCTTTAAATGTGTACTCTCCAAGCACTGACCTCAGTTTGTTTATCAAATGTTTATCATCATAAAAATGTCCTTTTTCAAGCAAATTTTTCAAGAGTTCTACGGTTTTGTGTTCAGAAAAGAAAGCCAAATCCATATTTTCCAAATGATTAAATGTGTCTTTCAATTCTTCATCAGTCCTTACTGAAATTATCGATGCGACTATAGACCCAGCACTTGACCCTGCAATGATTCGTGGCAATAAATGATTTTCAAATAATCCTTTGATAACGCCCATATGAAAAATGCCGAGGCTAGATCCACCACTTAATAAAAGAGCAGTTCGTCCGAATGTATGACGGGTTTCTCTGAAGAATGAAACCTTTTCTGTTTCAGGTAATGTTTCATTATGCAAAATAGAATTCAACTGTTCTTTCATGAGTTTGATATAACTCTTTATGGTTGTTGGGACAGAAAAATAATGTTCGTGAAGTTTGCATTTGACCAAGTTGCCAAAGTTTCTGGACAAGTCAAGTCTTACATTGTCCATCAAATCACGGATATACTTCTCTTGCCCATCCTTATGATTGTTGATTTTCCAATAGTTCAACTTTTTAATAATAAGTTGCTTGTCATACAATCCAGGAGAAGAACCGTACATTTGCTTTTTTGTTGCTTCATACTCATTGGCATATTTTCTCCATTCCGAAGAAGTACATGAACCAAACATACGGTTTTTAATAGACAATAATGCATTGTATCGTTTATCTAACAAGTTTAATACAACAAATAATTTCGGCAAGTTATTTTTCACAAATATCAATGAAAAAAATAGTACATATAGGCGAATAATTCTTTTGTGAAATAGCTTTTCAAATATATACTGTACTGGGAACAACATGTACATATATGCTGAAATTAAAGAATATATAGTGCTTTTACAGATGGTTTTACCATTCAAAAACTGTAGTGCAATATACATTCGGATAGAGCTATTGTTAAACATTATACATATATAACAAAAATGATTCTTTATATTCTTAAGTTTCATTCTTCCAAACATTCTCAAGATTCTGTTTGTATAAGTCAGAGGATGTTTCTGAATGTATGATTTGCGTTTCAAGTATGAATTCGTTATCGGTTTCATCTTTGATATCATAAACAATGGCCAAACCAATATTGTTACAAAATGGAAAGGTGAGAAACTCTGCTATTTCTAAAGAACTAAGAGACAATTTAGTAGTATTACCATTAGGAATCAACTTTTCAATGCGAGTGTTTAATAAATTTGTGATACGTGTCTTGTCATCAGCAAACGTTTGAAGGTAAGAACTTTCTGTCACTGTTTGTTGTATTTTGATGGCATGATGTTTAAAAAGAAACCCGACAGCATACTTTTTCCCATGGTAATTACACATCATATGGCCGGTTTTAGAAGACAATCTATAAATATCTCTTGGCATCAACATTGATGAACTCATACGGAGATTCTTGTTTTTCATGATAAACTTTATCTTTATATTCAACTTCTAAAGGTTTTGATATAAGTGGACAAGCACTGTAAGTTTCCGCACGTTCATCAAAAAATCCATATTTTGTACTTGTGACATTTTTCTCAAGAAGCTCTTTGGAACATTTCACATTGACAATCTCATCAGCAACATTGTTTTTTATTATATCTTCTCCAAAAAGCCACCACTCCGTTGTTGTCAATGTTCTGAAAGCATCTTCATCCATTTGTACACGCGACGATTGAAGTCTATTCATTTGTTGTTCCATTGAATGAATCATTTTCAAGTAATTTGTGATGGGATAAATATCTCCTTGAATTCCCAAAGAAGCTTGATGTTGCATGACAGTCGCAAATGGTGTAACAAGGCGTATATTACAAGCTTGAAGGATCACAAAAGCCATACTGTAAGCTCTTTCTGCAATGCAAGTGAGATTATACTGCGATAATTGGGAAATGATTCTGTTCCCTGCCATGATTGAACCTCCATTTGATGAGATATAGACATATGTCGGTGTTTTCTCTGTCAATGAAATTATGAATTCATCGGCCAGTTTCTCCGTAATACCACCCCGCAAAACAACATTATTTGTCGAATCTAATACAATAGTGTTCAAACTCTGAGCAATCGCCAAAATGTTAAGTAAAATGAAACATCCAAAGGATTTCTTAATCATTTATTTTATTTTTTATTTGAATTATTTCAAACTCTTATATACCTACTTCATACATAATTTGTTTTAATAGCATGGTATCTATTTTGAAGATAAGGCATCTACTTATTGTTATAATTGTTTCACTACAAAAGCCATTTTCAATAATTCCATCCGAAAACATGACAGGGGCATTTATTTCTCTATCCTCTCCTTCAATTGAAAGTACTTTGCCTTCAATAAGAATGTACGAATAGTCGAGTCTTTCCCCCTTGTGACATATTTCTTGCCCATACCATTTCACAGGAAGATATGTCAAATTGGAAACAATCACATTAATTTGTTGTTGACGAAGATGTCTTAACTCGTCAATGTAGGGAATTACAGGAGTCAATATAGCTTCCATAATTTTCACTTTCAGTGTAGAAGGAAGATCTTCAAACAATTCATACCAATTGTCGGATTCAATTTCATTGTGTACCAAATAATCATTAAAGTAATAGGTAATAGTCTTTTTCGTATCCTCATTTATAATATTCATATTAAGCAACATATTGACATTTCTTATTCTATTTATCAGTTGTTGAGTTTGCTGTATATATCTAAACGTTACAAACATATCACTCATTAATCCAATTAGTATCAAAAAGATACCAACTCCACACAACATTATTAAAATAGCAACCAGTCTCTCTGGTGTACCTATAGCAACAATATCCCCATATCCCACTGTAGTAAATGTTGTAACAACAAAGTATATTGACGCCACATAATTTTCAATATTTGGTGAATGTTCCAAATTGACATGGCTAACCCATGTGTTATCATAACCGGTCCATCTTGCTACACCAAACCAAAGACATGCTAAGGCATTGACAACTACAAAACAGACATACGACAAATATATTGCCATGATCGCTTTTGTTGTATGTACAGTTAGCGGAATATTTGCAACATTAACAAAACTGTTAATAATAACACCATTTTTGAATATATTAAATATCCTAAATGCACGCAAGAACATGAACACTGAACATATAATGAGTAAAGTTTCAAAGTTTGAGTTTCTTGCTATTAAAGTAATTATAGTTGCTATCAATAAGGGTAGAGTTGACACAATATCCATGATAAGAGTTCCATAACGGAGATATATAAACCAACATGTTTTCAAATTTGTTGTTATCAATAATTCATTATCTACTTTGACTATAAAACCAGTTGCGGAATTTACAACAATATTTATCACCAATATACAATTGACAATAAGTTCAATGATAAACCATGGACTCCAAAAATATAAAACTGAGAAGGATAAGAACAAGGGTAGAATTAGACAAGTATAAAAAAGATCAAAAAATAGCATAAACATATTCCATGCAATAACATATTTGGATGTAGGATTCAAAAGTTGAAAGTTTTTTTCAGTTTGACACCTTTCCCACCTTTCTTGTGAGATATGTATGGTTCTATCCAAAATATAACTAAGAAAATTTATATTTTTAAAGTTTTCAATAGGAATCCGGAATGACATTTAAATCTTTTAATAAAGCAATTTTGTATATCTTTTAAACCATGATATAAGGGTCATAAAACGTTTGAAAAAATGACGCAAAGGAAGATGGACTGGGAGGAAGAAGCCATGGATGGCGTTTAATATCATTAATTGTATATCGTTTTTTTGGATTGGGAACAAGAATAGATTCGATTAAGTGTTGGAGATCGTAACTAATTTGTGCATTTTTGGAAATGGTAAATCTCCCTTTTCGAATATTTTCAAAAGTACGATGTAGATTATCTGGATCATTCGGATCACGGAATGGACAATATCCTAAAACCATGACAAAGAGTGTGACTCCGCAAGACCAAATATCTGGGGTCCATGGATCTTCCACATTTTGGCTAAGAATCTCAGGTGCGATGTAATCCGGTGAACCATCAATTTTTTGGGTATTTGTGGAGAACTCTGTCGCGAATCCAAAATCACACAGTTTGATAGTATCATCATTATTTATTAAAATATTCTCTGGTTTTATATCTCTGTGACAAATATTGTTTTGATGCATGTATTCCACAGCAGATATTAGTTGCATGAAATAGTGTTTCGCATTCTCTTCGGAAATCGTCGGTGAAATTTTATCAAAAAGATCTCCGCCGTCCATGAATTCCATGACGATGCACGTATGCTCACTTGTCTTGAAACTCCGAACAAGTTGAACGACATTGTCATGATCAAGTTTGCTTTGCAGAAATATTTCTTTAGCAGCACAAAATGCATGAGGAATAAATTTAATGGCGTTGATCTCTCCAGTAAATAGATTTTGACAGAGTTTTGTAACTCCAAATCCCCCATCACCCAATGTCCGAAGGACTTTGTAAGAGTCCATTAAAATAATATTTGGAAATATTTGCTCCAATACTGTTCAAATAGATCTTGAAAACATTTAAAATTTTACTCTTCAAATTTTTCCAGATATAGTAATAAATAATAAATAAATTAATCAACTTCAGCAATCTCAGGGCCATCTCCAAAACCAAATGAAGCAGGTTTCTCTGGTGCATCCCCAAAATCAGGCATTCCACCGGTGTTGCCACCGTACATCTCTGAAATAATGGGATTAGTTACTTTTTCATAGCTTTCACGTTTATCGTCATACTCTTCTTTTGAAGCAGCTTGATTTTCATCCAACCATTGAATTCCTTCATCAACAAGAGATTTGATTGTTTCTTTTTTCTCAGCTGAAATTTTAACTTCATCATTGTCGACAAACGTATTTCTTAGATTGTACAAATATGATTCTAGATTGTTACGGGATTCTACTCTTTCACCATTCTTTTTGTCTTCTTCTTTATATTTTTCAGCATTTTGAACCATCTCCTCAATTTCGTCTTTTGATAGACGACCTTTGTCATTTGTAATTGTGATGTTATTTTTCTTGCCAGATGATTTCTCCAACGCAGAAACAGACATGATTCCGTTGGCATCAACTTCAAAAGTAACCTCAATTTGAGGAACACCTCTTCGTGCGGGGGGAATACCTGATAAGTCGAATTGACCAAGGAGATGATTGTCTCTTGTAAATTGACGTTCACCTTCAAACACTTGAATCAATACACCAGGCTGATTATCGGCATATGTTGAAAATGTTTGTGTTTTTTTGGCTGGAATAGTTGTATTTCTCTCAATTAGTTTTGTCATAACACCACCTGCTGTTTCGATTCCCAAACTTAGAGGTGTAACATCAAGAAGCAAAATATCCTTGGTTTTTTCACTGGTATCTGCACCTGTAAGAATAGCAGCTTGAATAGATGCTCCGATTGCTACTGCTTCATCTGGGTTGACACTTTTATTCAGTTCTTTGCCATTGAAAAAGTCTGACAATAGTTGTTGAATTTTTGGAATGCGTGTGCTTCCTCCAACGAGTACAATCTCATCTACTTGTGATTTATCCACTTTAGCATCACGCAAAACCTTTTCAACAGGATCCATTGTTCTTCTGAAAATATCTACACATAATTCTTCAAAACGAGCTCGCGTAATCGATGAGGCAAAATCAATACCCTCATACAAACTATCGACTTCAATTGTTGCGGTTGTGGCAGTAGACAATGTTCGTTTAGCTTTTTCACATTGTGTAGCCAAGCGACGAATGGCACGTGCATTTGTAGAGATATCGTGTTTATATTTTCGTTGAAACTCTTTGACAAAGTGATCTACAAGACGATTGTCAATATCTTGCCCACCAAGATGCGAATCTCCAGATGTGGCTTTCACTTCAAATAGACCTTGTTCAATACCCACAAGGGTAACATCATGGGTTCCCACCCAATGTTATCAAAACAGATTTTAACTGTTTTTTCTACTATTTTCATAGTAGGTCAGACTATATCTTACACCGGCAATTTAGTATATATTTTGAGACAGACATCCATTTTTTGGGAAATATCATTATAAACTTTGCATAAGCTCCATTGTTTTCAATAAGATTTGTTTTCACCGCATCAACTTTGGCTTTCCACTTTCCACTTTGAATTTGATTTTTATGCCATATGTGATTATCTTTGACTTCTATGAGAAAATTTAATTCTGGTAAGTAGAAGTCAACTCTATACTCATGTTGGCTATTAGCAAACATATAGGGCAAATTTGGTCCATTTAATACTTCAAGATTGTTGTCTGCACACCATAAGACAAATTTTAATTCTTGCTTGGATTGATAACTTACTTTTTGTCCAAACAAATTTTTTATATGACGAATCTTGAACGTTTTACGGCACAACTTGCACCCAGGGCACATCACCTTTATTTTATTTTTGTGTATCTCCAAACCTTTCCCTCTCCATTCTGTCTCGCATTCCTGACATATGAAAATGGGTTGGTCGGCTTTTATGAATGTCCCGGAAGAACTATCAAAGAATGTTGATGAAAATTTCATTTGGTTATTGACCTTAAACACAGGGATAAATTCCAAACGAGAAAATGATTCTCCTGAAATATGATTATTTCGTAATCCCTTGATATATGGTTGAATGTTCTGGAAGTCTTCCATAGTAAGGTGTGTTTTAAAATATGTATTTTGCTCTTTTTCCGACAATCTTTCAAACTCTTGAATACTACTTAAAATTAAATCCCTTGGTGTTGGAAGGTACTTTATTATACTTTGTTCTGTGTCATTGTTTCCAAGGGCACATTTATTTTTCATTAGTTCAGAGTGAATATTGCGTTTTTCAATATCCAAATTTACACAATGTGAGCAATGTCGTCCCTTTCCATTTAGCTTCCTTATTATTTGCGTCATACCCACCGTATTCTCGGTTTGACAAGTGCCACAAGTATAAGTTATCCTATATGGGGAATGCTTGCTTAGAGGTGTTTGCTCCACAACAATACGCCATATTGGGTCTTTTTTTGCTGAATATTGATGGGTTGTGAAAACAATGCTCACTTGTTGTATGTCTACATCCGTCTCTGTGTCTATATTGAAAACTCTATTGATTAACAAATTATTTGCATTCACCATAATGATATATCATCTTATCTCTTTTTTATATACTATTTTGCCAATGTCCCAGTACTCGTGGAGATTTTGTCATGGATATTTTGTATCGTTAGACTACTTTCTCTAGTCGTTGGAGTACACAAGATGTTTCCATCTTGTACACCTGCTGATTGCCCAATTCACTTCTTTTTCAAACCTTCGCACTCATCATCACTGATCATGCTGTGGTAGAAATGACTCTAAGGGGTTTCCAGCAATCCTCTGGGTTTAACGGGAGCAGAACCTATAGTTTACCCCCACAATCAAATACCAAACAATTGGTCTCTTTTTCAAACTTCTTATCAATGCCATAACACAGAATGGAAGCAGTTGGCTCATTAATGATACGCAACACTTCCAATCCAGCAATCGTTGCCGCATCTTTTGTAGCTTGGCGCTGAGAGTCATTGAAATAGGCAGGTACTGTAATAACAGCTTGTGTCACTTCTTCCCCTAAATATGACTCTGCAACTTCCTTCATTTTACCCAACACCATTGCCGAGATCTCCTCGGGATAAAATTGCTTTTTTTCCTCATTAACATCCACTTCAATCGTAGGTTTACCAGTTTTATCTGCTTTAACTTGGAATGGCCAAAGTCTCATATCATTCTGAACCGTTGGTTCTGAGAACTTCCGTCCAATCAAACGCTTGGCGTCATAAATTGTGTTTTTCGCGTTGGCCGATGCCTGATTTTTGGCGGCATCTCCAATCAAACGCTCTGTACTCGTAAAGGCCACATAAGATGGCGTAATGCGATTTCCTTGTTCATTTGCAATAACTTCTGCCCTGTCGTTTTTCCAGACAGATACACAACTTGTTGTCGTTCCAAGATCAATTCCAACTGCTACCATTTTGTTATGTATTTCAATATGTTTCTTTTCTTTAAATATTTTTCTTTATTATTAAAATGGTATCAAATATGAAACGAAATGATAGTAATCAAGTAATCAATCACATGAATTATGATCCAAATGAATACTTGAAATACGCAATACCTTTTCAACTGACAGGTGCGGTAAATCTTGATTCACCAATTAAGGCACCGAACCTAAAACATAATATAATAAAAATTCCATCTTTTTATAAACGGTTGTCGAAAAACTCATTCCTTCTCGAAAATAATCAATATGACGACTTTGTCACTAAATTACATCATCATTATGTTTCCTGCGTAAAGTCAAATATTGTTGAAAATACCCATTTATTTAGGAATTTGACTGATGGTAAACCAAAAGTACAATACCATTTGAAAATTGTCGATACACCGACATATAGGTACATGTTCACTTCTCTGAAGGATATATTAATGCAATGGAGATTATACAACAGTTCATGGAATCAATATTCTGGAGCATCAATTACAACTAAACCAATGCTGTGTTCCCCATATTGGAATGGGCGAAGATGGCAATTTATTATTGTTACTGAGTACGCGCACGGACAAAGCTTGCGTAATGCAAGAACTTATTTACAAAAGTTAATAAATCCTTACAATAAAAAGAATTTATTAAATTTACTGGAAAATGCAATCACAATGATGTGGTTATTGGGGTTTTCTCACAACGATTTATATGATTCAAACATAATATACGATAAGAAAAGTCAAAGTATCAAAATCATAGACTTTGAAACATGTATTCAGTTGCCCGACAATATTGTAAACACATTTAGAAGAAAATATGTTCAAAATTCATCTCAAAACATATCTGATATATTTAATTCAACTTATAAAATACCATCTCTTTCGTTACTTCACCTTTCTGAGTCAATATGTTGTAAGTTTACAGATAAAAATAATATTCTACAAAATGTCGATCAAGATTTTATGTATATTGCAAACGATATTTTATGAAAAAAATTGAATCGCTTAAAAGAACAACATAATCATACCAAATATTGTTGAACACTATGAGAAAGAATATCGCACTCAAGATGCTTGCTCCAATGTTGTTTCTTTCCATTCTATACTTTGCATTTGCAAAAGTGGAAATTAATTGCTCAGTATTTCTGTTTGGAGAAAATGATTGGATAATGACTGGAGTCAATAGTCATTGTATTGAAGAGGTTGCTCGTGTGCGTCAGTATTGTGGAGGAAGTAAAATTAATTTTGTACCAACACAATTTTTCGTAGATACTAATTCGGACACAATCCCCGAGTATTTTGCAACAAAATCTGGTCTTGAATACTATACTATAAATAAAACAAACATTGCTAATTTTGAAAAGGGGCTTGTCAACTGCTTCAATTTCGCAACTATATCAGGATTTAAAACTATTGAAATTACCCCTCATCTTGATGACGGAACAGGAGGAAGCGAATGGAGAAATGCTGTTGTAATGAATCCACTTGCGAGATATGATGGTGTTTACAGTTATTATGATATCATGATCAATCCTATTGTTGTTGCACTGTCGAAAGTTTATACGAACAATCCTAATATCAACATTTATCTTGCACTAGAAGGTGAAATGAACCTAATGTTGATATCTTATCCTGACAAATGGTTAAAGATGTTGAATGTCATTCGTTGCATGCTTCCAAGCGGTTCCAAAGTGGGGGTCAGTGTGAATTTCAACAAGCTGTGTGGGATGAATTACTGTGATCAAAATAAAATTAAACAATATAATATTCCCGCTATCCAGAATTTGTTTACATCCATTGATTTTTTGGGAATGTCAAGTTACCCCAGTATTAATAATATTCAGAATCTTCAAGAATTTCAAAATGGGGTATTTGCTCTATCTGATGAATTCAAACTTTTTGGACTTGATATTTCCCAATTTCCAGACAATGGTATTGAAATCCATTTTTCAGAATTTGGTATTGGTGGTTCAACATGTGCAGGAAATGAATTTCCCGCAACTAATATTTCCCATATTAC
>Ga0214207_1000521_pt1 | contig 11411 bp, 21 predicted proteins | sample TroBogEpilimnion_6_FD_153045 | JGI IMG/M metagenome (GOLD analysis project Ga0214207, IMG submission 153045) | Freshwater microbial communities from Trout Bog Lake, WI - 13JUL2009 epilimnion | ecosystem: Environmental > Aquatic > Freshwater > Lake > Epilimnion/Euphotic zone | place: Trout Bog... | reverse complement strand
GTGCGTAGTATGCTCCTTCTGATGTGACAAAGGTGCAATTTGGACACACTTTTCGTACTCCAGTGGAACGAGATTCATAGTCGGCTGACATTCGTTTACATGAGGCGGCGCTCATTATCATACATACCGCGATTAGTGCTCTTTTCATATTGTTTGATTATTTTATTTCAACATATTCTTGAATGCTAGTAATTTTAGCCGCTGAGGCACTGCCATAGACAAGTTTTTTAACATTACCTGCAGAGTCCACAACCAAGTACTCATAGTGAGGTTGAATGACATATATTCTACACCGAGGATATGTACCCCTTGCATTTTTGGCACATGCAGCATCATCGATGCCGAGCGCTGGTCCACAGGAAGTTATTAAAATGGTGCTTAAAGCGATTAAGATTAGGCTTTTCATATTGTTTGTAGAAATTGATTTTATATGTATTGTATATATTTTTATTGGGTAGGTGGAAAATTGCCGGGTGTGTAAATTTAGTATAGCGCACCCCTCCGCGCTAACATTGTCCTAGCTACATAAATGTGCACCCCCAGCAAAGCGCTAGTACTCTGCTAGCACCTGCTTAATACTTGCCACCAGGTCGCTCATAGAGAATTTGCCTTCTATAGCATGGAGATATGCATTATTTATATCACCTAGTAATTTTGCAGCGGTAGGCGCCTCTTTATTTTTATTGTTTTTTGATATAGTTCTTAAGTAACGATATTGCTTCTTTTACGGTACCATCAACATAGGAAGCGGAAAACACATCTTTTTTGTTCACATCACTTCTTTGCCTTTCAGTTAAATAGGCATCATAACTGTAATATCCCCTTTCTCTCATTGTTTTCAAAATAACCCCACCTAAGTTAATTGCGCTAAGGAGAAAATCCAGCGTAGAATAATCAGCAGGTGAAGGATTGGTTTCAAGTTTGCCTTCTAACTCCAAGACCTTCTCAATTTCTAATTGCACATTTTCGGCTTGCATAGTTATCATTTTTATGTATTTAAGTTTGCTGTTCGGTATTTTGTTGATTATTTGGTAAGGAGCCATGATAGAGCCTTATTTTTCCGAGTAAAGCTCCAGCCTCTTTTTCGCATTTTACAATATTTTTTTCATGTTCATCAAAATGCTCACATGGTCCACTTCATAGATTTCTCCAAGTTGAAGGCGGTCGAGATCTATAAAACCCATTGAATCATTATAAAATTTACTTTGCTTTGTTATTAGCTTTACCGTGTCTCCTACTTTAAATTTTGGTGTCATATCTCCTAGATATTTATTATACTATAAAAGTAATGAATTAATTTGAGAATAAAAAATTTTTTATAAAGTATTTATTTCTTCTTTAGTTCGTTTATCAATATTATCGCTTCATTCATCTCGGTAATCGTGTGTGTGGTCTGCACAGTATTATCATTTAAATGCGGTTAAAATGCAAAATTTATTACAAGTTTTTTAGCGCAATCTGTGCCAACTGGAAATTGACCTTGTGAATTTTCAAATTTTTCAGTAGAAGATACAATATTACCATTGGTTAGTAGCTGCACATATTTAGCCTTTGATTCATCCTTGATTGCTTTGCCACATATCAGACATGGTTGTTTTTTTCCACATCTTTTAGCATTAACTTTATAGTGTTCTGATCTGACTTCTTCTAATGGTATTTCAACAATCCAGTTCATAATTGCGATTTGTATACTGTAAAAGTAAGATAAATACCTGAGACTTTATAATTTTATCTCAGGTATTTATTTTTCTACTATGACTTGAATATCATACCATCTTCATAAAATTCAAAATCATTAGCTAATAAATGATCTGAAATGGCCTCATCAGATATTAAATAATTATACTCCTCTTCTAATACTTTAGAATAGTAGTTTTCTAAATGACTCTTATAGTCATCTTCTGCATTTTGTATGTCTGTCTCAGTCTTAGATGTGTCTTCTTGATGTTCTAGGCTATCTAATTTGCTTAAGAAATTTGCGGCAATAGTATATAAGTTAGAGTGACTAGGTAGCTCACAAATGATGTTCTGTGCGCTAGATCTAGGATTTGTAATAAATTTACTAGCGATATCATAAGATAGATCAAATACAGTTATTTTAAGTTGTGCTAGCTCTTTAGCATCCTCTTCTATAATATCCCACCAACAGCAACCATCTACTAATATTCCACGATAAGTATAGATAGTTACTTTTTGAGCTGAGGGAGCGAGCTCATCAAATTTGTAAATATTTTGTATGATTGTTCGCATATCTTTTAGTTGTTTTGAGAGGCAAATTCATTTAGCCTCAAGTAAAAGTAAGTGATTATTTTGAGATTATAAAACTTTTTAGAGGATATTTTTTCCCTTAATTTATTGAATTAAACAAGGCTTCTATATACTGTATTGTTGGGTAATAATTGCCTCTGCCTTGATATTTTTTATCAACAGCGGCTTTAAGTTCTTCGAGTGTGCCTCTAAAACAGCCAGCCGATATCATTTTATTGGAGAATGTGATGGTGATTGTTCTGCATAAGCTACCCAAAGAAGATATTGTTATATAATCAGATGTCTTCTCAACCTTAGCATTACCAGATACCCAAGCATCACCAAATACCTGAGCAGTAGCAAATACCTGAGCATCACCATATACATGAGCATTACCATATACCAGAGCATTACTAGATACATGAGCATTACCAAATACCAGAGCATTACTAGATACCTGAGCATTACTAGATACCAGAGCATTACCATATACCAGAGCATTACCAGATACCTGAGCATTACCATATACTTTAGCATTACTAGATACCCGAGCATTACCATATACTTTAGCATTACTAAATACTTTAGCATCACCAAATACATAAGCATTACTAAATACTTTAGCATCACCATATACTTTAGCATTACCAAATACATGAGCATTATCAGATACCCAGGCATTTTCGGTTAAGTTATTTATCGTCTCGATAAAGCCGCCTTTTGTTCCAGCTTTGCCCCATTTGCAATCTTCTGTTAGTTCGATACGGTAAAGTGTTTTACTATTAAATTGTATTGATTCGTCAGTTAATTTATACGGTGTCATATCTTTTAGTTATTTAGTATGATGTAAAAGTAAGTGATTATTTTGAGAATGTAAAGCTTTTAGTCAGATATTTATTTTTGTACTATGATATTCTATATATTAAAAAGGCCCACTATTATGTGAGCCTCTTCTACAACTAAACAACACTACTTATTTTATAATTTCATATTTTTCAGCCAAAGTCCATAGATCCTGGTTGATATTAAGCTCTGCGATTGGATTTTTAATGGCACGCGCCTCACGATTATTGAGTGAAAAACCGCCTTTAACCAGGCCTTCCTGTATAACATTATAGGTTAGCCACAAAGATTTGCCAGTGTCTTCTTTACGTCTAGGCTGTAGCAAATCAAGTATTTCATATTGCTCTGGAAGACGATCATCTGACAGCCTTAGGGCCAGAGCCTCTGTTGCAAATTGAAAACGCTGCTTGTCTGTCATTTCAATCATATTCCAGGTATTGATCTTATTTACAGCCTTCTCCATATCTACTATCTTATGGCTGACTATATCCTTAATCTCTGCCTGAGTGTATTTGATATGACGCTCTTTCATTGAGCCAAAGTCTTGAGTCTTAATTACCAACCCGTTACTACATACCAACCTAAAAATGCCGGCTTCAATCTGAAGAGGACGATCACCATTAGAATTGTTAATTACAACTATCTCTGGACGACCTTCAATACCTCCGCGATCATCTTTCATATAGAGATCTTGATTTTGGAAATGCATGATATGAGTGCCATAGGTAGTGTAGAGAGAGCTGTCATTTTTGCTCTTTGACTGCTTTACATTTGTAAGCTGCCAGCCTTGACTATCGAGATGTTCGATCAAGTCCTTAGAAGATACAAACTTATAATTTGAGCTAAGGCGTGGATGTGGGCCTGGAGCTGAGATACCAGGTGCTCGTTGGATTGCTGACTCGAGTGAAATTACTGAGATCTGATTGTTCTTGTTGCCTGAGGCGAGTGTGTTTGTCATAACTGTTATTTTTTTAGTTGTTTAGTGTGATGTAAAAGTAAGAGATTGTTTTGACTTAAAAAAACTTTTTAGAGGATATTTTTTTACTCCATATCTTCTTCTTTGCCTGGTATAGGCAAGTCATATTCTTCAAAAGTATCTACCATAGCCTGATAAGCTGTTGAGCCACTCATCCAGTTATACACTAGATATTCTAATATTTCTTTGTCGCTCATATCCCACTCATCTCTGAGTATATCAAGAAGTTTAAATGCTCCATTGCGATCTGCTGTTATATTTGCCATATCTTTTAGTTGTTTAGTGTAGTGTAAAAGTAAGAAAAATACCTGAGACTTTATAATTTTATCTCAGGTATTTATTTCTTTAATTTAATATGCCTAATTCCAAATCTGCACCACTACGATTAATTATAAATTGGATTGGGGTATTGTCTGTAGCGTCTGAGGCATCATTCTCTGCTTCATCTACTATATAGCCATAATGTATGTCATTGTTACTTAATTGGTATCCCCATTTATTATCTGATTGACCATTCCTATTTTTAGTGAATACTATATATGTGCCACCACCATCAGACATTTTCTCTCTCTTCATTTCCATGTGTGCATCAACTAAATGTTTTACTTTATTACTACCTACAAAAGTACCATTTTTAGTAACTTGTTGGATAAGTAAAAATGATGTGTAGGCTTTGCGATCATTCTGGCCCTCATTATGATTAATGCACAAATCAATTATCCACTTCTCGGCCTCTTTAATACTCATACCAGTATTCTCTTTTACTGACTCAAGAACTTCTGCGAGAGAGTCAATAAGCACATAGTCATAACCTTCTTTAAGCAGGCCCTCGATCACATCTTTCATATTATCATTAAGATAATCAGCTGCAATCAAAGTTTTAACACAACCAAATACAGGAAATCTTTGCATATATTTGAAAAGTTGTATTTTGCCCATTTCACATGATATAAACAGGCATTTCAGATCTGGATTATTTTTTTGCATATGTGCTAAGGTGTGCAATAGAACAGTTGTTTTCCCAACACCTGGATCTCCAGTACACATTATATTTGTACCAACTGGCAGGCCACCTTCATATGAGATAAGTTTATCAATTGCCAATCCACTCTTATATGTTTTTAGCATATTATTATTTACATTGATAGCATCAAGTGACTTGACTTTATCAAATGATATTGGCTTCTTATCTACTACTTTAATTTCACCATTTACTAGTGAACGACCTCTTGATGTAAGGTACTCATCTACTGAGATACCAAGTTGTTTAGCTTTTAGCTGTGCATAATACCTTTGAGAATAACTTAGTTGATTTGACATTTCTTTTAGTTGTTTAGTGTAGTGTAAAAGTAAGAGATACTTTTCAAATAATAAAGTCCTAAATTAGATATTTGTTCTTATAATATGACACAACCCCTGCATCCAGTGAATAGCAGGTAGTGCCTTATTCAAAGTGAGAATGCTTTTATTATTTAGATCACATTCACTGTCCCATAATACAAATCCCTATCCTGTGGGTAAATCGTCTGGTTGCTAAATTTCACTGTCAGTAGTTGTCGGGTTGAGGACATTGCTACTACTTTTAGACGACTTAATATTTTATCAATACAAAGTTGATTATCAAGTATTGAGCTCTATTGTAACTGAGCGGACTTTTCATTAGTATCATCTCTAAATAACACAAGGTATGAAACCGATTAAGACCTTATACATGAAGACATAAAAAAAGCGCCTCTAAAGAGAAGCGCTGTAATTTTTTCAGGTGGCTTTTAAGCCCTATGGTGACTACCCCGAATATTGAATGTAAAAAATTTAAACTAAATTATAGTATTGAGTCTTTAGGTAGTCACACCTTACATGCTCTCGTACTGTAATAAATATCATGATTTTTCTCTCGTTTCGTTCAAAGTAGAAATTTTATATATAAAAGTTTAGAAGAATATCCAAATTTTTCTATAACCATCTCCTGTGCCAATAATGAACTAGACGCGGATATTATCTCTGTGATAACATTACCGTTTTTTAATTCTATAGTACACTCAAAGATAAAATCCATAATATAATTATATATAATATAGAATAGAAAATAAAATCTATTTAGCAAGTTTAGAAAAAATCCCCTATTTCTAGAGGACTCTCAATGCCAAGGGAGGAATTATTTTGCATTAAAGTGAGCAGAGGAAAGAATATTATACTCACTTTATTATCTATTCTGTAAAATTACTATGATATTTTTCCTATGAGTGTAATTGCTATTTGCCAATATTCATAAAACTCATCCTGGTCCATATCATCTCCATATTTATAAAACACATCATCATATATCTCATCTTCGCTATCAGCTTTTATCAGAGTTATAACGGAATCTCCGAAATCGTCATCAATATTAGATACTGATACTGCATACAAATTTTTTCCATTTCCGTGTACTTGTGCTTTTGGATCGAGCGTGATTATTGTCTTTGCCATTGTATTTAGTTGTTTAGTGTGATGTAAAAGTAAGAGATTATTTTGAGAATATAAAGCTTTTAGTCAGATATTTTTTATATTAATCCCTCTTTGGATTTAATCTAAGATCGCAGCCAGCAAGGTGTAAATTAGTAATAGAAAACATAAGAGCTATTTTGCTTTTACATTTTGAGATCTCATTAATCCAGTAAGCTCTAGTCTTATCACTTACTGAAGTTTCTTGATCATTTAGAACAGAAATGAATTCAGATTTAATATCTACGTCTGTCATCTTGTCCATACGACCTATTAAGCTTTCTACTTTGGCCGTGATTGAGCTTTGTGATTTTGAAAGATTGTACATATGTTTTAGTTATTTTGAGAGGCAAATTCATTTAGCCTCAAGTAAAAGTATAAAAAATACCTGAGACTTTGCACTTTTATCTCAGGTATTTGTTTTTCTACTATCACGCCTCATCATCTACATCATACCACTCCTCTTCATCCTCGTCCTCATTCTCATAAAAATAACCTTGATTTGGGCAAGACTCTGGATAGTCATTCTTCCATTCCCAATTAGGATCTTCTACTAGATTTGGATGTTTGCAATTTGGATTATCTCCTTCTGGAGAATCTTTAAAGGCAAGATCTACGGCAGCATCTCTGTCTTTGTCCAGATCTCCTGTTGCGATACCGTTCATCTCAGCAAGAAGTTGAAAATAATCCTTGCCACCAAATACTCCGTATCCTTCATAGTCATCTTCTCTCCATTTATTCCCCTTATCATCTACCATAAATACAGTAAATGTTGGCCTGGATGAGTAGTTATTGGCGATTGATTCGCCTGTGTCTTGTGTGTACCAGCTGAAAAATCCCATGTTGCTATTAGTTATTTAGTATACTGTAAAAGTAAGAAATTATTTTGAGAATATAAAGATTTTAGTCAGATATTTTTTATCCAACTACGGCAATAATAAACATTGCCAACCAAATAAGAAACGCGCAGATAGCACCTCCTGCTAATAATAATGCTATTTCTTTAATATTCATATCTTTTAGATGTTTAGTGTGATGTAAAAGTATAAAATAAAGTTGAAAATAAAAAGTTTTTAATCAGATATTTATTTTCTTATTAAGTGGTCGGGGTAGGATTCGAACCTACATACATACTGTAATGGATTCGAACCCATCTACCAGTTGTCTACCAATTGCACCACCTGACCAAATTTGAGAGTTCCACAATATACTATATGTCTTTCCCTACAGCGGTACCTTGTATATTAGTCACTCACAACCACCAGTTCTTTATTTTACGGCTATCTCCGTACCCATAAATCCAGGTATTAAATTAAGCGGAGTCTCTTGCTCTGGATAGAGAATTTTATATACATGAGGAGCATATATTGATAACATAGATTTCCTACCTTCTTCCCAGCCCCCCATATTAGCTGCAGAGATTATGTCATAAATTTTAAATATCTCCTCGGTAGTGAGTTTGTCCGCTGCAATAGCTCTAAATGCCTTGAATGCTTCTGTAGTTGTCATATCTTTTAGTTGTTTAGTGTGATGTAAAAGTAAGAGATTATTTTGAGAATATAAAGCTTTTAGTCAGATATTTTTTAGTTTAAAGTGGGTATTGAATCCACTCCATGAGCAGCGCACATTTGCAACACCACCCTATTAAATTCATCAGCATTAACTCGATTCATTATCCATCCGCCATCTATATTATTAAGATGTTTGGCAGTAGTACGACTCCAAATGTTTTTATGTACTACTCGAATAGATGAATCTTCTATTGCCACTAATGTAGTGTAAGAGAAATGGAATGTAAGTCCATTTACTGTGATTTTTGATGTGTTATTCATATCTTTTAGTTGTTTATTGTAGTGTAAAAGTATAAAATAAAGTTGAAAGTAGGTGGCTTTTTTACAAGTATTTGTTTTTGTAATTTATTCCTCTCCCATATACATTGCAATATCATTCTCATCAGCATAGAATATCTCAGCCAACATATAACGCAGATCTTCATCTGATCCTGTAAATTCTACTACTGGACATCCTCCTCCTGGACCATTCCAAGTTATAATATTCAGCAATATATTCTTTTGCTTTAAAATGCCCCAGAATTTTTGATCTTCCTTTTGATTGTCTGTGAATGGAATGCAATCCATTTCGATTGTTTTTATCATATCTTTTAGTTGTTTTGTGTAGGGCAAATATAAAAAGAAAGGCCCAGACTAAAAAATCTGAGCCAAACTTTTTTACGAAATAATTGCGCCCTCAGGGCCATGCGCCATGTAAAATTCAACATCCTCATCATCACACTCAAATTGCTCAATTAGCATTTTGCGCAATGCCTCATCGGTGCCAGTGTAGTGCACAAGTGGATTGCCGCCGGCTGGCCCGTTCCATGTAATAATGTTCGGGGCAATATCATTGGCCTCGAGAAATTTAAAAAATGTAATTGTGTTAATTGCTTCATGCTCTGAAAATCCCAAGCATGTGTCCATTTCGATTGTGATGCGCTTGTTCGCCATACGTTTGATTGTTTTGATAGGGCAAATATACAACACATAATCTAAAGTAGGTAGTTTTTTTACAAGTATTTGTTTTGCTAATTTATAAAAACAAATATACGATAATTTTCTTTCAAGTGTCAAATCATTGTCTTACTTTTACATCATAATAAACAACTAAAAATTATGGCAAAGCTAACAAACAAATCTACAATCGGAACCACATTCGGCGGTCACACAGTGACATGCTCAGTAAATGATCTTATACATATTATAGGAGAGCCTCAAGGCCAATACAATACTGGCGAGGATAAAACCAACTTTGACTGGGATTGTGAAAATGATCTTGGCGAGGTATTCACAATATATGACTGGAAAGAGGGCAGAGTGTTGGATAAGAATGAGCCTATAGAGTTTCACATAGGAGCCCACTCAAAATCAGCGGCCTATCAGGCAATGATCGAGCTCAATGATCTGCTATTTCTCGCTACTAGATCAGGACAGATCTAGACATTAAAAAAAGAAATACCTGATAAATAATTTCTAAGTGTCAGGTATTTCTTTTACTTTTACCCTATCAAATTGCAACGCCAGCAGTCACTGAAAGGTTCGGAGCTACTTACCGAGGATGGGTATACTCCGCTCTGCGACTGACTTTAGACGATATTATAAAAACAAATATACTAGAAAATAGTGTCAAGTGTCAAAAATAAGGCGTACTTTTACATTGTGATTATGGGGAATTAGGAGGTATATGAGTAGGTTATATTATTCTAAGATGATTATGTCCGAGCTCTTTTGAAAGCATCTCCACCCGTCTGCAATAAAATCATAAAAATTTACCACGCCTGTTTTTGGAGTTTTACGATCTCCGCCCCTTTTGGCCTCTAATGGCAGTAGTTCTGGATTTGTTGTACCTAGAGCCTCACGTAAAGTGCCGTCTACCTTTGTGAATTTAAAGTGCACCTTTTCAGAGCCTAGCCTATCGATTAGTATTTCAATTGTGTTTTTCATATAGTAAAAGTAAAAAGTAATTTTGATATTTAAAAGCTCTTTAGAATATATTTCTTTTTATAATATCAAATCTATTTTAGATTTACTTATTTCGATATCCTCCACCCACTCTCTTTTCACGTGCGTATAATCTAGAGATATTTATTATAATAGAGGATTTTAATTCAATTTAATTTTTATTTCTTTTTATTTTAAAAAAATACCTTTTTTATTTTCTAGTCTGCCTAGATACCTTTTTTGTTTTTATAGTAAAAAATACTTTTTTTGTTTTCTGGATACTTTTTTTGTTTTTTCTCCAAAACTAGTATATTTATCAATGTAAGAGCAGTTGATTTATTATATAGTCTGCGTAGCAATTAGGCCACTGGTCCAGAGTAGCATAGCCCTAGCGCTTGGAAATGGATGACACAGAAAAAAGTAAATAGACCTCTCTTATAGACATTATATCACTGCAGGCCCACAAGGCGTATCTGATCTAGCTTCAGATCTCGTTGATGTCAATGATCCTTGCTAAATAGGAAGTCAATCGGTAGAGACTATAAAAAAATACCTTTTTTATTTTCTGGTCTACCCAGATACCTTTTTTGTTTTACCTTTGCAGGAGACCTCCGGTGCCTGTTAAAAATTTTTTTTTACTAATACTAGATAGTATACATCATATCCAAATAACAGCATAGCTAATAGTGATATTACTATAATCATATAGACTAATCGCTTTTCATCTCTGCGAAAGTACGTATACGCTGGAGTAAATAGTGTCGCTATACTTGCAAATAGAGTTATAAAATTAAAAATTAATATTATTGTATTAATCGTGATAAGTAGTCCCATATTGATTTACGTGTTTTTTCTATAAAAATAATAAAAAATTTTTTAAAAAAATAATAATTTTCGCAAGTTTACGCATATTTATAGATAGAGAAGATTTATTAATTCACTCGAAAGATTAATTTTTTCCTGTGAGTTTCAAAGTCCTGGAACCCTCCCTCCCAGTTTCACTAAAATCGCCTCTCTATAATCCCCTTCTTTATACCGATATTTTACACCTATTTACCTAATTTTTAAGAGACCTCCTCTTATACCTACTTTACTACTATTTCTATAGGATTTACCACGCCCCTATTTTTTTATTCTAAAAAATCTGTTATAATTAAATTTCTTTGATTTCTTTGGTTCTGCTAATGGATTTTCAAATAGAGTAATACAAGCAGCTATTGTATTTGCTAAAGGGAAAAATGTCAAATATAACATATCAGCATTAATCTCTGATACTTGAAATCTACCTCCTATAGAGTAGGCCTTTCTTGTCCATCTATATACTCTGATTGCACTTATTATATAAATTCCTATTAGGATCATTCTTG
>Ga0214207_1000520_pt1 | contig 11413 bp, 13 predicted proteins | sample TroBogEpilimnion_6_FD_153045 | JGI IMG/M metagenome (GOLD analysis project Ga0214207, IMG submission 153045) | Freshwater microbial communities from Trout Bog Lake, WI - 13JUL2009 epilimnion | ecosystem: Environmental > Aquatic > Freshwater > Lake > Epilimnion/Euphotic zone | place: Trout Bog... | reverse complement strand
ATGGGTCCATTCTTCACTCACAGATGCATCACGATAAACCTCGAAAACAGTCTTTGACCAATTTGCTTGGTGAGATTGTTTTGATATTAAAGCCTTAAAACCATAATCACTCACTATTTTTTCAGCTTTGAAATGTTGAAATTTTGCAGCTTCAGCACCAGCCTCTTTTGCAAGATAAATTAAATCTTTAGCACGCTCAATGTCACCGTCATGATTAGCGGCAATATCTGCAATGAAGTAAGTTGAATCATCATTGCCGATGATTCGTCCATTGATATTTAGGCAATGTTGCATCATCAATACTCCTTAGACACCATTAATATTTCATCTTCAAGCCTCTTAAGCTTATACCCACTAATCTCTTCAAAACGATCGAGCTTCATAGTCATATCTTTTGGTCTGTATGCACTCAAGGACTTTGAACTGCTTGAGTTAATTTCATGAAGAAAATTTGAGTCGCCCCCTATAGCTTCGACAAACTTAAATGCAAATTCAGCCTTTGTTAGGCCATTCCTTGATCCTAAGTTATAGATACCTTGCCAACGCTTTGTGCATGCATCCGCAATGATAGAAATTAGAGTTTTTATTGATAGCGGGCTAAATTTAATGTCATCAAATACAAAAATATTTTCTCTATTAGTAACTGATTTATAAATCCAATCAGTGATACTGATTCTTTTGGCGGTTTTACTTTTTCCAAAAAAATTTGTTCTAAAAATTGTAGCGTTAACATTCCGAGCTATGAGCTCAGATTCATACTTTGTATGCGCATAAGTATTTGTAATTTGCACATCCATCTCTCCATGCGGTCCCATACCATCATATACCTGATCAGTAGAGATATGGATTAAGTGGCTTTGTTGATTTTTATTTTCAATCCAACGTACAACATTTTTAACAGGAAGTACATTTAGAGAATATGCAGCATTTGGGTCTCTTTCACACTCGTCAACGTTAGTCAAAGCAACCAAATTAATTATGACATCAGGATTAGTTTTTTCCAGGAATACAAAAGTCTCTTCAGGACTTCGAAAATCAATTTTTTTACTTTGAAAATTGTCTCCCCTTGTGCGCACAACATTCATACCAAGACGCTCTAGCTCAAGACCAAGTTCTACGCCAAGCAAACCGCTTGAACCTAAAATTGCTACGGTAATTACAGGGTTGTTATCAATATTTATCAAAGAGGTTCCTCAACACTGGAAAAATTATTTCAGCCCTCCTCCAATCCTCAAGACTATCTATATCCACAAATCTCCAACTAGGGAATATCATTCCTACTGCACCACTGTGCATTCCGCCCTCTTTGAGCCAGGCACTTTTCCGTCCCCAATAAAATTGTCCGGCATCATAGTAGTTAACCTCTAAATCCTGGGTTCTACTCAGTTCAAAGGATTTATCTACAAAACTAACGACTCCATTACTAGAGAGTCGCAATGCACGCTGGATTGGATGTGAATATGTGCAAATAGGATAAAGAAAATTAGAGTTGGTTTCAGCCAGCAAATCCAGAGCAGACCTCAAATCCTCAGCAGTAGTAAATGGTGCGCAGGGATAGATACAACATGCAAAGTCAAATTCCCAACCCAAATTGATGCAAGCCCTAATTGCTTCGCTCACCACAGGAAAAGTTGGGGTTTCATCGTCTGCCAACTTCGTCTCTCTAAGAAGGGGAAAGACCTCATATTTTTGAGCAATTTCCAGTATTTCATGATCATCACTTGATACAACTATTTTCTCAAAGCGCTGAGATTTGATTGCTGTTTCAATGGACCATACGAGCATAGGTTTTCCATGAAAAATCTTAATATTTTTTCTTGGTATTCTTTTGCTACCTCCTCGCGCAGGTATTATGGCAATATTCATTAAAAATTAATTTCAAAAATGTAATTTAATTGCTCAACTAAACTATTCATTTCCAATAACCTTAGGTTTTATAAGCTATATGACGCCAATTCTTTTTTTATTTAATTTGATCCATTCTTCAAGATCTTCAACACCCATCCAATTTTTATTATTATTTGAAGTATAAGAAAAACCCTCGCTAACCAATCTACCATCATTTATCCGCGACAAATCTTTACTCCAGTTATGGATGGCAGGCAAGATTTTGTAATGGCCATCATATTCATAGGTATATGGAGAATCTTCAGGACTAATCATCTCTTCATGAAGTTTTTCGCCGGGCCTGATACCCACTACTTCTTGCCTTGCATTGGGAGCTACCGCCATTGCAATATCGACCACCCTCATTGAAGGTATCTTTTTTACGTAGATTTCTCCGCCAACCATATCATCAAAGGCATGCCAAACCATTTCAACGCCTTGTTCTAGGGTAATCATAAACCGGGTCATTCTGAGGTCAGTTATTGGCAAGATATTTTTTTGAGCAATATTTAAGAAAAATGGTATTACAGATCCACGGGACCCCATTACATTGCCGTAACGAACAACTGAAAACTTAGTACTCCCCCCAGAGTATGAATTACCAGCAACAAATAGCTTATCAGACGCCAATTTAGTGGCGCCATATAAATTTGCTGGGCTTGATGCCTTATCTGTTGAGAGTGCAACCACCCTTTTAACCCCTTGATCAATTGCAGCCTCAATAAGATTCATGGCTCCAAGAATGTTAGTTTTTATGCATTCAAATGGGTTGTACTCGGCCGTAGGCACGATCTTAGTTGCTGCAGCGTGAACCACAAAATCAATTCCATGAAGAGCCCTAACCAAACGATCTCTGTCCCGAACATCGCCAATAAAAAATCTTACTCGAGGATCATTTTGATATAACTTAGCCATTTCCCACTGCTTCATCTCATCACGTGAAAAAATGACTAAACGTCTCGGGTTAAATTTTGCAAGAGTAAGGGGGATGAATGCATTCCCAAAAGACCCCGTTCCACCGGTGATGAGTATTGAGGAATTTGAAAGCATTTTTTTATCCAAAAAAATAATAAGAAAGCATAAAGCAATAAAATACTCTATACACCAAAGGCAATATTGCCAAAAAAATAATATGAGAAAGTAAATTTTTATACTTACTAGACCTTATGATAAATGAAAATACTTAGATTTGGTTTGGCAATACATTTTTCCACATTATTTACTAATCAGCACTCATGAACTTAAATCACCCCATCATAAAAATTTCAAAGCAACTGCTCCCCCCAATATTATTAATACTATTCAAAAAAATAATGGGGCGACACCCTATCAAGTTTGTCAAACAACCTAGCTGGGAGGTGGCAATTCAAAACTGTGAGGGTTATGACTCGGAATCTTTAATCACCAAAACAAAAGAATCCGCAAAACTTGTAGCAAGCGGCTTAGCGGTTTATGAGAGAGACTCAGTAATTTTTGAAGAAATTCAATATTCCTTTCCGCTATTAGCATCTTTACTTTTTATAGCAGCGAATAATAATTCATTGCGGGTAATTGATTTTGGCGGCTCTTTTGGCACCACATTTCAACAAAATAAAAAATTTCTAGGCAAACTAGAAATTAATTGTGAATGGCGAATTGTTGAGCAACCTAAAATTACTCAAATTGGAAAAATGGAATTTGCAACAAAAAAATTGAGCTTTTATAACTCGATAGATGAAGCCACTAAAGATGGATATGATGTAATGCTCTTTAGTAGCTCCTTGTGTTACATTGCCGATCCATATAGCCAGATTAGGAAAACAATCGCTATAAATGCTCAATATATAATCATAGATAGAACGCCAATCCATAATGAAGAAAATGATAGCTTTTCAATTCAGCACACCCCCTCATCAATTTACAAAGCATCCTATCCAATACGAAACTTCAGCTATGCCAAACTAATTAAGACACTTACAGAACACTACGATTTAATTGAAGAGTGGAAAAGTGACTTGCAGCCTGATCCAAGTTCAGTATCAATGGGTTTTCTATTCAAGTTAAAAACTGAAAATCATTTTAATAATTAAAGGAGCAAAGTATTTTAGTAATTAATTAGAAACTCTGACCATTACTTAATGAACTATATTGGTTTAGATTATTTTTCTTATAAATTTGTCAGACTTAAGTTCTGAGTAACCCCTTAAAAGCTTTCAATTTTTTTTGCTTAATCATTACCAAAAATTATGCTGAAATTTAACCTTAAAAAAGTTTTTTTCAGTTACTATAACTTACTATGGTGGCCTGCGTTGCATACTCACAAATAAGTTTAAGAGTCAGATTTATTAATGACCATCTAAAAACTTTTTTATTTAAATACCAAAATTTCTAATTTGAAAAAAATCCTTCTCACCGGCTCTCGCGGATTTACAGGCAAACATCTCATCCCGCTGGCTATTAGCCGGGGGCATGAGATTATTGGCTTGCAATCTGACATCACCGATATATCAGCTTTAGAAAAAGAGATTCTGATAGTGCAGCCAGATGCTGTAATTCATTGTGCAGGCATCAGCTTTGTGGCCTCCAAGGACCAAGAGGCTTTTTACCGAGTTCATGCTCTGGGGACCAGCAATCTCTTAACGGCCCTGACGAAATTGTCTCAAAAGCCGTCCAAAGTCTTGCTAGCCAGTAGCGCCACTGTCTATGGAAATTCTGCTGTTACCCCTACTCCAGAAGACTACTCACTCAAGCCAATTGATCACTATGCCATGAGCAAAGTAGCCATGGAGGAAATGGCTAAAACTTTTTTTGATCTACTACCTATCATCATTGCTAGACCGTTCAACTATACAGGCCCAGGGCAGCATGAAAATTTCCTAATACCTAAACTCATTCGACATTTTTCTCAAAAATCCCCAACCATTGAATTAGGCAATCTCAATGTCGAGCGTGAATTTAATGACGTATCCACTATATGCCAGGCCTACCTTGCACTTCTTGAGCACGGTGAGCCAAGCGAAATTTATAACGTTGGTACTGGCAAAGTACGTTCGCTTGGTTATGTCATTGAAACTTTAATCAAGATCACAGATCACCCCATTCAGATTTCTGTTAACCCTGATTTTGTACGTGCCAATGAAGTTCATCGCATGTGTGGCAACCCAGAAAAACTCAACAGCCTTCTTGCTAAACATCAAGTGACTCTTCGCATACCGAGCCTAGAGGAGACTCTGAGGAATATGCTCAATGCAGCTCAGTCAATCAAGCCCTAATCACATATGAGTAAGAAGGTCGGATTTGGCACAACCCTTTTAGATAAAGGTTTATCAGGTGCCGGGATTGATGGGATTGGACAATACTGCCGTGAATTATTAAATCAATTCTCTACAGATTCTCACGAGTTAGAAGTAATCCCATACTCGTTTGGTGTCTCCAACAGCACATCTGGCGCTCAAGAGATACCTCGCTATCCAATTCACTTGATCGAATCCATGTTGAGCATCAAAAAATATTCAACAACACAAAAATACTTTGAAAGCGTTGATCTTATTCATTGTACTGATCAACTTATTCCAATTGCCCCAAATAAACCCCTGGTGGCAACAGTGATGGATACCATCCCACTTAGTCATCCTGGGTTTATTAAGACTCGATCCCGCTTTATTAAACCCCTCCTATGGAAAAAACTCACGGCTAGGGCAAACCATATTATTACAATCTCCGAATTTTCAAAAGGTGAAATTATTAAGTTGATGGGTTTTCCCGAGGAGAGAGTTACATCTATTCCACTTGGTGTAGATGAGCGTTTTTTTACGAGAATTCCTGAGCAAGAAATTAGAGAAACTCTGAAAAAACTCAATATTTTAAATCCATTTTTTTTATTCCTAGGATCTATTCAACCCAGGAAAAATTTACTAAACATAATCCGGGCTCACTCAACACTTCCCAACAATTTAGCTAAAGAATTTCCATTGGTAATTGCAGGCAAGTTGGCCTGGGATAATGGCGACACTTTGCTTGAGATTCAAAAAGGCATTTCAGATAAAAGGTGTATTTGGGTAAATTATGTAAGCGACTTTGAGAAGCGCTGCTTGCTGCAATCCTCCATAGGCATGGTTTTTGCAAGTCTCTACGAGGGATTTGGGCTTCCCATATTGGAGGCTTTCGCATCACAGACCCCAGTTCTTACATCTAACTGTACCTCTATGCCCGAAGTGGCTTACGGAAACGCACTACTTGTGGACCCTCTGGATATAGAATCAATGAGAGATGGCTTGTTGGTGCTGCTCTATAAACAGGATAAGGTCCAGAATTTAAAAGATGGGGGGCTTCAACGAGCCAAACTATTTACATGGGGAAAAGTTGCCATCGACACCCAAAAAGTGTATCGGTCTCTTCTCTGAAAATATGACACAGAGTGGATCCTTGAAGGCCACGGTTAGCAAAAATATTTTGGGGCTTTACTTTACAAAGGTAAGAATAAATGACAAAAATTGAACTTCGCAATTCAGTCACCGAGTGTGCACAATCTGTAAAAAAAGAGAATGCCGGTAAGTTTTACAACTACGGCATTAAAGATTGCATAAAGTCGATTGCAGCACAAAAAGGCTAATTTCAGATTGGTCGTATAACTAAAATTGAGGGGCTGGATTGAGCGCCCGCCAATACACTCCTTTTGAGTTACTGCCTTGCTATATCAGACTCTTGTGCCGACTGAATAATTTTGATCAATTCCGCACGATCTACATCCATCACTTCCTGATATTCCGCTAGTAATTGATCTAGAGTTTTTTCAGCCTGCTCTCTACTCTTTTTTGCAACAGGCAAATCAACCCCTGGGACACGAGGCCTTGTTGGATAATGCTTTCCCGTCAGCGAATGATAGGCAATGGCAACTAAACATAAAACCATTGAATCTACCATTACCGGGAAAAAAACATACCGATAATTTGTAATTTGTCCAAGTACAGCAATAAGTGCCACCGCAGCAGCAGGCGGATGTAGACAACGCAACATAAACATTCCCAATATGGCGCTTGCAGCAGCTAAGGGCAATGCAAATAGAGGATTGGGAATAAAGTGATATGTAGTAATACCAACTAATGCAGACAAGACATTCCCACCGATAACCGCCCAGGGTTGAGCCATGGGGCTGGATGGCAATACGAATATCAGTAGCGCACTGGCACCAAGAGATGCCATCACCCACTCATTAACGCCTACAAGTTCACCAAGCATGCGGCCTAATGCAACCGTGCAAAATAAGCCAATCAGAGCGCCTATCGCGGCCCTAATACGCTCAGGCCATGCCACTTGAGCCTGATCTTGCCCAAAGTAATGAAACCATCGTCTAGCACCACAAGAGAAGGTTTTATTTTTACCTTTTGGGTTTGCTGGATTTTCCATAAATACTATTGTCCCATTCAATCGAATGAATGACTAAAATTTTCAGCCTACTGCAGAAATAATCAATACATATTCTGATAAAAAAATAGCGCCCGAAGGCGCTATTGATATTTTTAGCCAGCCCTCCAAACTTGAAAGGCTGTACCTCAATTAGACATTACGCTTTCTTCGCGTAAGCAGAGCACCAACCTTTGCTTGATACTTGTTTGCCTGCAAATAATGAGCAACCACCAGCAGCAGCGTCAGCTTTACCTTGGAACAGGGCGCAGCTGCTACATTGTTGACCAGCAGCGTACTTAGCATACTTCGCTTTATCTACTTTTGTGGCATCAGGAACATAACCTAATGCAGCAGCTTGTGGATCAGTTGGAGAAACCATTGCTTGTGCTTGAACCTTACCGTTCAATGCCAAAGTGCAGGCACCAGCAGCAGACAAAATCATAAATTGGCGACGACTATTTTTCATATGAGCTCCAAAGATGAAAAGTGATGAGAAAGTCTCAAAATACAAATGCAATCATATTGGAGGAAATGAAGCTCAGCCAGGGAGCTCATAATCCATTGATTTATAAAGAATTTTTGTTGAGAATTGTTCTCAAAGAGTTTACGGCGTAGATCCCTACTTCCAACCTTTGAGATTCATGCAATCAGCCCAACGCTTGTAATGAAGACCGGCGCTAGATACCGGATGATCTTCTTTGCATTCAGCAAGATCCTTCTGAAAAGCTGCTTTGTTGTTTTGTGTTGGATCGGTATTGACCGATGGAAAACTAGTACATGCAAGCAAAAATAAAGCTTGGCACACAATCAAGAAAAATCTTTTGTTCATGTTGATATTCATCAGGAAGATCATTTATTTTTTGAATCGTATTGCATATAGACTCCATGATCGCCACAGGCTCGATTAAAAGCAACATTGGGCAAATCATCTTTTAAGTCACTCAAACTTTCCACCTTAGTCACCTGGCTATTTGTAGTGAGGCTGTAGGTCTTTCTCTGGCAATTGGCCTGAAAAATGAAATCCCCACGTTTAGAAAAGTCTTTATCCATATTGTAAGAAGCCAACTTTATCTGGCGGATATCTTTTTTTGAATCAATGACCTTGACTTCGTTATTCACTACTTCATAAAAAATTGGTGTATTGGGCCCAGACTTTTCTGGAATCTCAATCACACTAGACGCATCTTTTTCAGTCTGAACTCGAAATTGTGCAACCCAGGCCTCTGCTGAATCTTTTGTTGCCAGGTTTGTTGAAGTCTTAACCTGCTCCTTGACATAGGGCAACCCTCCCTGTTGATACAAAAAGTAATTTACATTTTGATCATCAATGAATTTGCGACCACATACACGGGTACGAATATAAGCCATAGAAGTTCTCGGCTTGATCTTGATCCATCCCCACTCCTCCTTAGGCTTTAAGGGATTCACATAAGATTCCTGCTTGGGCATGTTTTCTGCATAAAAAATCTCAGACCACTGGTGATTTCCAAAGCAATCAATTTTTTGCAGATAAGGCCCAATGCTCGCGGCATTAAAAGGCTGCAATCGATCTTGATAAGCTCTTTCAGTGACGAAAGTATTAAAACTCACAACTCCGTCCTCATCTTCACTAATTGAGTAGGGATCGTAAAACCAATTTTTGGTTTTAGATTCAGCCAAAAGAATCCATATACCTTTTTGGTAGTCCTCCAAGTTTTGAGGAGGAATGCTAAAGAATGGATTTTCTACTTTGGCGCTTGCGAGCTTATCAAAATCAGTCCGCTGAGGTCCAAAAGCAGAGCAACCCGCAAGCAATGCCAAGAGGAGCAAGAACGGGCCTAAAAAACTTCTCATGCGCTTATTTTCGCTCAATAAGAGCTAAGAACTCTCTGCGCAAATTGGAATCCCGTAAGAACGATCCGCGCATCACACTATTAATCATTTTAGAGTCACGATCTTTTACACCCCGCCATTGCATACAAAAATGATCAGCCTCCATCACCACAGCAACACCAATTGGCTTAATCTTTTTCTCAAGCATATCTGCCAGCTCCACCACTGCCTCTTCCTGTATTTGAGGACGGCACATTACCCATTCCGTTAGACGTGAATATTTAGATAGACCTATGAGCGCTGAATTTTTACTCGGCAAAACACCAATCCAAATTCGACCCATAATTGGGCAAAGGTGATGGGAACAGGCGCTACGAACCGTAATTGGCCCAATAATCATCAATTCATTGAGGCGGCTGACATTGGGAAACTTAGTCAACACAGGTTGCTCGGTATAGCGCCCATTAAAAACCTCTTGAACATACATTTTGGCAACCCGACGACTAGTATTTTTTGTGTTGTGATCACCTTGTGTATCAATCACTAAGCTCTCGAGTACTGCCTCCATTTTCTGAGCGACCTCATCCACTAGACCCTCAAGCTCTCCTGGCTTAATGAACTCAGAGATATTGTCGTTTGCATGAAAGCGTGCGTTCTGCGCCTGTATACGCCGACGTATAACAACGGAAAGAGGTAAGCCCTCTAGTTCTACTCTGTGAGCTGCATTTTTAGTTACTTTATTACTTACTTTATTAGCCGCTTTATTACTTGCCTTGGACGCCATTTTTTTTGGAGTTACTTTTTTAGCAACTGTTTTTTTAATCACCTTCTTTTGAGCAGACGCTGTACTTATAGATTCTTTTTTTTCTCTTTTAATTGGCATTAGATTTATCTCGTTGTATTTTTAAGAATTAGATTTGAAAAAAGAGCATCACGACGCAAATAATGCCGATGAGCCACACAATTGATCTAGTGCTTGGCCAATTAGCAATATAGGAAACCAAATAAGCAATTCTGGCCAAAACAAAGCCCATCGCTAAAGTATCGATGCGATCTTGTGGAGCATGAGTAATCGATGCAATAATGACTGCAGCAAAAAAGAATGGTAAGGATTCGAATAAATTAGCTTGCGCTGCGTTAGCACGCGCCCTAAAGCCCGTTTGCTTAGCAAGCCATTCACGGGGTTGGCTATTGTCGTAACCATTAAATCCTTTTTTAGCAATGCCAGTAGCAATATATGGCAATAAGCCCATGAAGAGAACGCAAAAGTATGCAATCGTCATTGTGTGAAATCCTCTTTAGAAAAAGTAGCTTTGTCTTTCAGTGCTTTAGAGCCCTTGGATCCTAAGCGTGATTCAGTGCCATTCAATAAGTTTTGAATATTGCTACGATGTCGCCAGATTAACAAGAGACTGACTACAAGCAACGCAAATCCCATCGGCTGAAGACCAAATAAGAAAACAAAATAGATTGGACCAAATATCGCAGCAGATAAAGCGGCTAGAGATGAATAGCGCAAAAAGAAAGCGACGATCAACCAAGTACTCAAAGTGGCTAACCCTAGTATCCAGTTAATTCCAAACAAAATACCGCAGGCAGTAGCAACACCTTTGCCTCCTTTAAATCCATGAAATATCGGGAACAAGTGCCCCAAAAAAACTGCAATTACAACAGCACATAAAACCCAAGAACCCAAGGTTGAAGAAAGAGATTCATCACCTAGTAAGATTCGCGCAAGCATGACAGCCAGAAAACCTTTAAGTGCATCTCCAAGCAATGTCAGGACAGCAGCTAATTTATTGCCAGTACGCAATACATTGGTAGCGCCTGGATTCCCAGAGCCATAAGAATGTGGGTCTGGCAAACGCATGCATCTACTCACCACCACGGCAAAAGACACCGAGCCGATCAAATACGCAATTGGAATCAGTAAAAGAGTGAAGTTTTGGTCCATAACGCTATCTTAAACACTAATCTTGGCATCCGAGAGATGCCAGGGGTAAATATTGGAATATCTCAAGCACCACGGGGATGATGCTGTTGATGGATGGTTTTAAGGCGCTCTCTCGCAATATGGGTGTATATCTGCGTGGTTGAGATATCAGCATGCCCTAAAAGCAACTGAACGACCCTTAAATCTGCGCCATGATTCAATAGATGTGTTGCAAAAGCATGGCGTAATGTATGAGGGGAGAGCGCAACAGAAATATTTGCTACGGTTGCATAGCGCTTAATTAGGGCCCAAAACGCTTGCCGCGTCATTCCAGTCCCCGTGTGACGCCCTACAAAAACTGCATCCGTTGTTTTGCCCTCTAGCAAAATTGTCCTT
>Ga0214207_1000512_pt1 | contig 11526 bp, 10 predicted proteins | sample TroBogEpilimnion_6_FD_153045 | JGI IMG/M metagenome (GOLD analysis project Ga0214207, IMG submission 153045) | Freshwater microbial communities from Trout Bog Lake, WI - 13JUL2009 epilimnion | ecosystem: Environmental > Aquatic > Freshwater > Lake > Epilimnion/Euphotic zone | place: Trout Bog... | reverse complement strand
GCGGTGGCGGCGGTGTTATTAGCATCGATACTTTCCCAGTTTATGCTGGAACTTGCTATAATGTTTATGTAGGACAAGGCGGCTGGGGCGCTCGACATGGTATCCCTAACTTTTATCAAATTGGTACTGAAGGCGAAAACAGCCGTTTTGGAAATTTAGTAGCAATTGGTGGAGGAAAAGGTGGCGGATATAGTCGTCAACTTTCTGGCGCAGGAGGATCCGGTGGTGGCGGAACTACAGGCGAACCAGCACTGGGAACATCGGGTCCACCAGCACCTGGAGTTTACGGACAAGGATACGCTGGCGGCAATGGACAAATTGCTAGCCCATGGCTAAGTGGTGGTGGCGGTGGTGCTGGTGGGTATGGCGGAAGTGCAACTGGTGGTGCCGCAGCCAACGGTGGCGGCGGTCTTAGTCATGCTATAAATTTCCTACCTATACCATATGCCGGCGGTGGCGGTGGTGGCACATACAACGTTTGGAATGGTTCAAGTGGATTTGGTGGCGGATATGGTACAGGAACTATTGGAGCAGGCTATTATTCATTGGCTAATTTTAGAACAGGCGGTGATTCAGCATTAGGCAATGGAAGTCCAGGAATAGACGGCTTTGGTGGCGGCGGCGGAGGTGGAGGCACTCAAGGTGGAAATTTTGGTGACGGTGGCCGCGGCGGCAGTGGAGTTTGTTATGTTAGATATAGAACGCTAGCAGATGACAGTTGTCAAGCATTTTATGGTAGTGATGTATGGACTTGCCCGCCAGGTGTAACCAGTGTGCAAGCTCTTATTGTTGCTGGTGGTGGTGCTGGCGGTCATAATGCCGCACCAAATAACATTGCCGGAGGCGGTGGTGGTGCTGGCGGTATCATATACAACAGTAATATTACAGTTATTCCAGGTAAAACTTATCCTGTTGTAGTTGGCTACGGTGGAATACAACAAAACGGTGGATCAGCACCAGGATCAGGTAGTAATAGTTCCGCATTTGGTTTAACTGCTCTTGGTGGCGGTTATGGAATGTATTGGAACGGATCAGCATATCAAGCGGCTGTTACTGGAGGATCTGGTGGCGGCGGCGGATACAGCCAAACAGTTGGTGCTAATAGCACACAAAATCCTTACGGCGGCACAGCTACTGGTTTTGGATCTCGTGGCGGAAATGGTACTAGTGCAGGTTCGTATGCAAGTGCCGGAGGCGGCGGCGCAAGTGTACAAGGACAAACATATCAAAGTGGATCTTGGGGCGGCAAAGGCGGCGACGGATTAGAATTTGGTATAACAGGTGTACTTAAATATTACGGCGGCGGTGGCGGCGGTAGTACTGGCGCCCAACCAAACAATGCTGCCACATCTGGCTTTGGCGGGCTAGGCGGCGGCGGCAAAGGATCAAGTTATACACACGGGCAAGATGCTGTTCCTGGAACCGGAGGCGGTGGCGGTGGTGCTGGCGGTGATCGAGGATCACCGTACTTAGTAGGTTATGGAGGCAATGGTGCTAGCGGATGTGTTATCATTCGTTGGGATCCTCCAGCTACATCTACAAGCTATACAGCAAACATTTTAGTTGTTGCTGGTGGTGGTGGTGGAGGTGCTGGAAATGCTTATGGCTACGAAGCAGGTGGTGGCGGAGCTGGTGGTGTTGTTTACAAAGCATCATACAATTTATATCCAGGACATACTTACAACGTAGTTGTAGGAACAGGCGGAACAGGAGCCGGCCCAGTTGCTGTTAATACAGCAATACCAGGACAAAATGGTAGAGGAAGTCAATTTGGACCAATCTTTGCTGTAGGTGGAGGCGGTGGCGGATCAGGCGGCATGGGCGGTAGTGCTGGCGGATCAGGCGGCGGCGCCGGATACTCTGGCGGCCAGATTGAAGGTAATTTACGACAATACGGTGGTCTAGCTGTTAGCGGACAAGGTTATCCCGGAGGTCAAAACCGTGTTAGTAACGCACCATATAGCGACGGCGGAAATGCTGGTGGCGGCGGTGGCGGAGCTGGTGGCGCTGGCGGAAGCTATGCTGTTGGTGGTGCTAGCGGTCCAACTGGACAAGGTTATGGCGGGCCTGGCGTAAGTTACAGTATTAGTGGAAGTGCAGTAATTTACGGTGCTGGAGGTTGTGGTGCTAACGCAAGCGGAACACCAACTAACGGTGGTGCGTATAATGGTGCTGGTACTAATCCAACAATTGGTGGTGCCGCAGTTAACGGTACTGGATCAGGCGGTGGCGCTGGCGGTGGTGGACCAAACGGAATCGGCGGTCAAGGCGGAACTGGTATTGTTATTGTTAGCTATGCTGGTACTCAACGTGCTTTAGGCGGAGTTGTAACTAGCTCGGGCGGTAACACAATCCATACATTTACAGCAACGCTTGATTCTGGTGGTACAACATATTCCAATGGATACTATACATTTACTGCTTAAGGAGACATTATGAAACATAGAGTAACAATAAACGGTAAATTTTTAGGAGAAACTGAAATTTGGGAAGCTCCTACGGCATTGGTAGAAAGAGCGTTAGCAGATGGGTTGATCACTCCGGAGGAAGCGGATTTGGAACATGTAATCGAAACAATAGATACCGGTGTTCCTTATACTAATCCGGGTGCGCCGGAACCAGCTCCGCACGATACAGCAGTAACTTTTCAACACTGGGACGTTCCACCTGATTTACCATTATAAAAAAAGCTCCCCTGGGGAGCTTTTTTATGATATTGTGTATAAGTTATCTATAATCTATTAATTTTATATTGAAGCTGATACTAACACGTTCGTTATCTGTAGTATTTGTATGAACTCCGTGATTGAGCCATCCTGGAAATAAAACTATCTTTCCAACTTTAGGAGTGTATTCTACAATAGAAGGAATTGATTTAAATAAAAAATTACTGCTTAGTAGTTTGTTAGGTGTTTGAAAAAACAAATTACCGTCTTGTTCGTTGGTCTTATAGTAGTATACTCCTGAAATATCACTACTCCCATGGTCATGCATTACTGCATAACTACCCGATTCATTAAGAGTCATCCAACTTGAATGTATTCTATATTCAAATGATTTAATATTTGGATTAATTGCCTTGATATAATTTAATACATTATTGTGTATTTGTTCCTGAAATGTAATTGTAGTATAATCTTCTATTAAATTTGATCTAAAACTTGGATCACTTAGTTTATGAGATTTAGTTATAACACTAGATTTAAAAAGATTTTTGTTTTTTAAATCTTCATAAGCATTACCCAGCTCTTGTTGTACGATATCAAGAGCTGGTTGCTCGACAACTGAATAATATATTGGTGTAGCAAACCAATTTTCTATAATCATTGATTGCCTAGCTGAATACCATTAGCTACATATTCTTCGTAGCGTTTTTGATCTGCTTCCATCTGGGCCTGTACTTCTTCCCAAGTGGGCGGTTCTGTTCCATTTGGATCATTCCATATAGTGAATCGATTACCTTCTATTTGGAAATGTGCTCCTGGGCGGAGTTTTTGCATAGCGACATCAACTCCAAACAGATATTCATATGGTACTGGTTGCATAGTTTTCTCCTTTTAATATTTTACTTCGCCTAATAGTTCGTCAGAACCCCAGCGACTATCTTTAAACCAAGTGTTAAAACTTAGACTACAGCGGATATTTTCACTAGGAGGTCCGTTGACACCGTGTGTTAATTGGCTTGGAAATAATAGTAGTCTATTTTTCTTGGCTTCCACACGATGCCAAATCCATGCCCACGGCGAGTTAGGCAATGTTTCTCGATCGTATTCCCATTCTATATAAGGTGATGTAGTAGTATCATTTCGATCAAATCTCAATCCTTCAGCTCCATCTGCCGCAAGATAATACGCACCCGAAATGATGCTGTTAGGATGCTTGTGTATGAATATATTTTGCGGATTTCCAGAGCGATGTATGATCAGCCAACTTTGTGTGATACGCAATTCTTGTTTGATACACAATACCCTTTTTGCATAGTCATCTACTTGTTCTTGTATCCATGTACGTAACAAAGGAGCATGATTATCAAGTATGTAAGTATCTTTAGATCTTTCAAAACCATACATAGTTTTTTCCGTAGGCAATTCTAACAGAGAAGAATAATCTGTAGGATCTTCATTTTCAGCAGATCCTACAACTGTAGGAAATAAGAAATTTAAATCAATCATTTGAATCTTGCTCCGCAAACCCAACCTACAAGACTGTAACGTGTTCCTTTAGTTACTGGTTCTACTTCATGTAGTATATACGACGGAAACCCTGTAAATGTTCCTTGATCTCGAGGAATTGTGTGCTCGCTACCTGAGTGAATACGCAAATCTCCGCCTTCATAAGTTTCAGGATCGCTTAATTGGATTGTAAAACTTAACTTTCTAGTAGTGACTCCGGAGTACAACATGTCGATGTGTTTAGAATAAAAATCATCAGTAGCTGTTTCATCTTCGCTAGCTTCATATTTTGTAAACTGCAATGATTCAAAATATTCCAAATCAAAATTAAAAAATTGTTCATTGATTTTTGGAACAATAGCAGACAATCTTTGAAAAATCCATTTGTTTTCTTCAATGTCACTGCGTATCCAGTTTAGGCTACATTTTCTAATAGTATCATTAATTTTGCCACCAGCAATAGATGGCGATCCTACACTTGCAGTATCTGGATTTTCTCCAATTTCTATAATCTTAGCACACTCCTCAGGAGTAAACGCTTCTTTTAAAAAAGCGTATGTTTCGTTAGTAGTTGTTTTTAACCACCAATTGTATGTTGGAAATGCTGTCATTATAATCCTTTAAATTAAATCTACCAAATCAAATATTGTCTGTAGTTTTGTGCGAATAGTTTTACTGCTAAAGCTGTTACGCAACCCTTGGTGAAGAGGTTTTGGTGCGCGATCTATAGTAGCCCACGACCATCCTTGATGTTCGTCACTGAGTTCAGGGACAAATTCTTTATCTATTACACATAAGTAGGTGTGAAAATTAAACACTTTGTCGTTGCTGACAAAAGTTTCAAGAGGAATTGTTTTGATTATTTCAGGACAAGGACCAATTTCTTCGTTGATTTCTCTAACTAGACCTTGCCAAGGAGTTTCGCCTTGTATGTTAGTACCGCCAACTAAGCCCCAAGTACCTTCATGTTTACCGTGAGCTTTTTGTAACAGTAAGAATCGTCGTGTAGATTTAGCGTAGAACAATGCTCCGCTACACACTATCTGTTCTGTTACAATTCTATTCTCCATAATCCTTGATCGTACTCACCTTCAAAACTCTTAGTCCATGTGACACCGTTCCACATGTACTGAACACTAGTGTATGTATTCGTTTGCCATACCATAGTGTCAGGAAACTGGCTTGAATTAAAAACTACATGCCATGCAGTACCAGTCCACTCTACAATGTCATTAGCATAAGCCACTAAACTACCCCAAGCATGTGCAGGTGTAACATTGTTTGCATTGCCTATATCTTCAACTAGCAAGAAACGTAGACCTACACTGATAGTTTGATCAGATTGTTCTGTACCCGTAGGGCGATACGGATCATAAGTTAAGGGATTAATAATAGCGTCAAATGTTCCGGGGCTGTTAGGGCGATTACTGGCCGCGGCATTGTAACCGGGCATATTTTGTAGAATGCCAGCGCTATCAATTCCTGTGTTGCTAATTAATGTGTCTGGATTCCAATTAACACTCAATTGACTACTATCTAAACTGTTTACAGCAATGGTTCCAATAACTTGAGTGCCATCTGGCTGTGTTAGAAATATTTGACTCGATCCTGCTACATATTTTCCAGGATAAGCACTAAAAACTTGATTCCAATCTACAGTATTACCTACTCTTGTAGGAGCAGGATCAAGTGTGGGTTCGCTAGGATCGACTCCAGCCCCATCTGCTAGAGCTGTTACGCTATTTGCATATACTTCTATTTTAAAATTGCTAATAGTAGTAATATTGGTGTCAATCAAATCGCCAAAACTTAATGTTTCGCCTAATGGATCTTGTCCTAGACCTTCAATATAAGTTCCGCTTGATTCCACACTGCCGTATACACTTGTAATAATTTTTGTAATAACTCCAAGATGTTTTACTTTAGCTGGTGGATTAATCCATATAGGAGTTTGAACTTTTAGTGTAGCAATATCGTTACCGCTATCATTGCCCACAGGCACGGTACGACTACTCCAATTTACATCCATTAATTCTAACACAGTCAAACTGGTCCAGTCGATATAGTTGTCGGTGGTTTGTAATTCTAAACTAGGATTAAACAATACTAAAATTTGTTCAAGTATTTGCAATTTTTGTTCAGTGCTTGAACTCCAAATATCTACTTTTAGTTTAAGATCAAAAGGAGTAGGCATTAAACGTTCAATTGTATAATTACGACCTTGTCCTTGCGTGTAAGACCCAGTGTTTTCATTAATGTCACGTTCTCTAATATGTACTTTATCTACAAATGTTTGGTCAGCCAAGCGACTACGATCTAAACTTAGGCTTTCAACATAGACTGCAATACGTGGTACACTATTAACAACATTTTCACTGTTTTGACGTATGATGCTGGCCACTTGACGATCTGGATCACCATACATAACTGGTATGCGATGTAAACTACCATCGCCGTATCTAACTACAAAGTTACTGAATACACGAATAACTTGTGTGATATATCGTCTTATCTGACCATCGTAGAAGAACTGAATAATAGTACTACGGTGTTAAACCGTAACCTCCTTGAAATGTGTAAATTTGTAAATATGCATTAGAAATCTGCCCTAGGTTTAAGTACTTTACTGATACTTTGACGTTGTTCGTCTCGGTTGTTATAGAATGTTACAGTCCAAATACCAGTTGCGGGTATAACTTCTTGACCGTTTGTGTCGTCTAGTACAACTGCTGGTACACCCGACCCTGCAGATCCACCATCTTCAATTTGTGTTGTACTTGGTGGGAAACTTTGGAAAGCACCAGCACCATCTACTACAGTAACATTAGTAGGAATCATTGGTAGATTAATCTGTATACAAGCTGTAGTAACATTGGTCTGTGGATTAGTGTAGTTGTAACTAGAATATAAGGTAGTTGGATTATCTGCTAGTGCGTATTCTAGTTGTGTAGTTTGATATTTCAATACTACATAGGCCGCAGTAGCAAGTGTATATGGTACATGAGTTTGTACAATAGTAGCGTTTGCCGTTAATTTAACAGCATCTGATGCTAATTTTTCATTGTACAAATAATTTGTATTATTGATAAATCCAGTTTTTAATGTACTACGTGTGTCGTTGTTAGTCATATTCATACGTACACTATCTTCATAAGCTACCCATGTATTTGCAACCCCGTCAAAACGGAATAATCTGTTAGGCATAAAATCTGTACGTAGGAAAAAATCATCGTTTTGCGGACTAGCAGGAAATTGTATACCAAATCCAAATTCGTATCCGTTGTCTGGATATCCGTCACCTAACAAATATCCTGTATATCCACTACGTTGCGGAACACCTGCTGTAGCACTAGCATTGATATTTTGTGCAACTGTACTGGCTAGAATATCTGTTTCGTCCGCAGTTGTTAACACAGGTTTACCATTTGTAGGATCAACTGCTAGTGTATAAAATTGTCTTGTTTCGTAACCACTTTTTGGAGCATCTGCTTCGGCCTGTGCAACCACTTGATCGTTAATATTTAACTCAGTGTTGTACATACTTAACAAATCGCGTAGACTTGTATTGGCTACAGGATCTCCGTTAGCATCTTTAGCAGGTTCGTTAAAGATGCTGGCAAATTTCTGATTATCAGTAATGCGCTTAATTCGTAATCTATATAAATGTGGATACCAAGTAACACTAAAACCTTCGCTGGCACGGCCTACATCTTCGATAACATAGTATCTAGGCAAGCTAAAATCAAAACTGTTTAGGGCAAAATCATCACGTAAATGCGGTAACTCTATGACATCACCGCTAATAGGTTTACGTCCTATATATTTGATAAAATCATTAATATGTACAGTCATGTACAAGGTGTCGTTATCGATAAACAAGCCAAATTGACTTAAATTAAAGTCAATATTTTGCACATTATACATGCCGCGAATACGATAAATTTGTGTATCGTAAGTTCCATCGCGGTTTTCTAAAAATAACAAATCTTGTATGTTTGTTGGACTAGTAGTAGCGTAATTAGGCTGATCCGCAGTGGCATTTTCACTGCTGGTATTTGAACCTAAATATTTGTGCAGGTATACATCTGTACCGCCAGCTTGGAACATCTCGCTGGCTTGACGATCTATGAACTTGTAATCAAGCCCTTTTTCTGATTTATATAATGATAAGCGTGGCATAATGATATTTATCGCCAGCTAAATATACTAGGAGAACAAAATAATGGATGATTTAGCACCAAGTACGCAATCTAATTCCACTGCCGAAAGAAACAAAGTTTTTGACTATGTACGTCGTATGCTTGGCGACGGCATGATTGAGGTAGAATTAGATCCTGAACACTATGAAATGGCATTAGATCGTGCGCTAAATCGCTACAGACAACGTAGTCCTAACGCTGTTGAAGAAAGCTATTTGTTCTTAGAATTAATACAGGATCAAAATGAATACAGATTGCCTGATGAAGTTATCACAGTACGTCAAGTGTTTCGTAGAGCTATTGGCTCAAGAACTGGTATTGGTGCAGGCGGTACTTTATTTGAACCGTTTAACTTAGCTTACACAAATACCTACTTGATGTCAGGTAGTATGATGGGTGGTCTAGCAACTTATGATGCTTTTGCAGGTTATCAAAAACTAGTTGGACGTATGTTTGGTAGTTATATTGAATTTTTATGGAAACCAACTAGCCATTTACTAGACATTTTACAGCGTCCGTTTGCACAAGGCGAACAAATTCTAATACAAAGTTACAATTTCCGTCCTGATTGGGTGTTATTACAAGATGTTTATGCTAAACAATGGTTGAAAGATTATACACTAGCCACAGCTAAAATGATGCTAGGCGAAGCACGTAGCAAATTTGCATCGATTGCTGGTCCAGGATCAGGTGGTATGCAACTAAATGGTACAGCACTATTAACAGCCGCTGACAAAGAAATTGAAAAATTAGACAAAGAGTTAGAAACTCTAGTAGCCGGTGGTACTGGCTATTACTTTATAACTGGATAAGAAATGCCAAAAATTACGGACCTGACCAGTGCTAGTGTTGTAGACGGAACAGTCATTTTACCTATTATCAAGAATGAAACAGGTACGTTAACTAGTGAACAAACTACACTGGCTATTATTAAGAATTTTATTCTTGCAGGTAATGCCGCAACATCAACAAAATTCGCAACTCCTGTAACAATTAACGGTGTAAGTTTTGACGGATCTGCCAGTATTACTGTTACAGTTCCACTAAGTGCGGCAACAACATCTACACTAGGCGGTGTAATTGTACCCGTAGTTGGTACAAGTGGTATTACTAATTCAAGCGGAACTATTGGGTTAGCCACTGCTAGTAACACACAATTAGGCGGTGTAAAAGTAGATAGTTCAACAATTACAATTAATGGCAGCGGTGTTATTAGCGTAACTGCCAGTTCTTCAACACAGTTGGGCGCTGTAATAGTGCCTACAACAAGTGCTTTAAAAGTAGATGGCAGTGGAAATATCAGCGAAAATATTGTAGTTCACGCATTTAGTTTTGATGCAAATTACAATTTAATCTACAGCAAAATTACCGATACAAACATAACAATGACAACGGATGGCGTAAACAGCAGTTACGTTACTTATGATGTGGGAAATAGTCAATATGCCTACAGTTTAGACAGCAACGGAAACCTTATAGCTACATATTCCAGCTAAATATTAGAATAATGGATCTAACATGAGTATAACCACAATAAATTTAGGAAAATTAAGAGTTAACTGGCGCGGTGCCTGGACAACTAGTACTGCCTATCAAATAAATGATGCTGTCAGCAACGCTGGTTCAAGTTATATTTGTGTAGTAGCCAATACAAGTTCTAGCACATTTGCAACAGATTTAGGTGCCAGCTATTGGCAACTAATGGCGCAAGGAAACAGTGCCAATACTACCGCAGGTGATATTACCTATTACAACAGTGGTGCAAATCAACGTTTACCAATTGGTACACAAGGACAAGTTTTAACAGTTAATTCAAGCGGTATTCCTTCATGGACTGCACCTAGTGTAACTGGACTAGTTTATTATGTTACACCAGAAGGTTCGGATTCAAACAACGGATCGAGTATTAATACAGCTTTTGCTTCTGTACAAAAAGCATGTCAATCAGTAAGCGGTCAAGCGGCAACTATTTTTGTTAAATCCGGTACTTATTACGAAACATTACCTATTACTGTACCGGCTAACGTTAGTATTGTTGGCGACGGTATGCGTGATACTGTTATTACTCCTAAACCAATTAGTACAGTAACAGCAACTTATTCAAGTAACAGTACCACAACACTTAATGTTACTGGTGCTACAGGTACACTACAAGTAGGCATGAGTGTTAGTGGTACAGGTTTTACAGGTTATCCAAAAATTGTAACTGTTGTTAGTCAAACACAAGTTATTCTTTCTGCAGGACCAAGCACAACTCCAAGTGGAACACTGACATTCCAATTTTTAAGTCTTGATGCAAGTCCAATAGCTAACAATTTAAGTACAATGTTCTACATGAGCGATAGTACATTGTTACAAGGGGTGTTAATGACCGGCATGACTGGATTTACTCCAGCATCAGGCGGTAGTGCAACAGACATTACTGCGGCAACTATTGGCGGTGTTTATCTAAGATTAAATCCATCGACAACAATTACTAATAAATCACCATATGTTAAAGACTGTACTGCTAAGTCAGCAGGTGGTGTTGGTGCTATTGTTGACGGACTAGCAGAAAGTGGCGGTATATTAAGTATGGTCTTTTGGGCCTACAATATTGTAGTTGACGGCGGTGTTGGTATTTGGGCAGCCAATGGTGGTAAAGTTGAAGCAGTTAGTTGCTTTACCTATTATGCTTATATGGGATATACCACAAGTGGCGGTGGACAAATTCGTTCATTAAGTGGTAATAACAGTTATGGTACATATGGTGTAGTATCAGAAGGTTACTTGGCCAGTGAAACTCCAACAACTGGTGGTGTATATGGTAACATGATTACCTATAGTGCGGCCACATTAACTGGTACATTCACAGCCGCTGAAACAATTACGCAACCAGGTACAACAACTATTGCAACTACTGGTGCTACTAGCAGTGGTGGTGTAAGTACAATAACATTCTCCACACAAGGCTCAGCACCATATGCAGTAGGTCAAACTATTGTAGTTGCTGGTGTTACACCAGCAGGATTTAATGGTACTAAAGTAGTTACAGGATGTACAACATCAAGTGTAAGTTTTAGTGGGTCTACAGCTGGACCACAAACAGTAGCTGGTACAATTACAGCAGTGGCCAGTGCTACTGTTACAAGTGTACAAACTGGTTACATTTATTT
>Ga0214207_1000509_pt1 | contig 11587 bp, 9 predicted proteins | sample TroBogEpilimnion_6_FD_153045 | JGI IMG/M metagenome (GOLD analysis project Ga0214207, IMG submission 153045) | Freshwater microbial communities from Trout Bog Lake, WI - 13JUL2009 epilimnion | ecosystem: Environmental > Aquatic > Freshwater > Lake > Epilimnion/Euphotic zone | place: Trout Bog... | reverse complement strand
GGTTGTACTGGAGACGAATGACACTGGGTGTATTCTCCGTGCTCGTCCCCACGGGGTTGCCGTTGACGTACTGGACCTGCTCAATAAGGTACTCGTGACCCTTCTTTGCAAATGAGTCGCGCTCAGTCGTGTCCAGGTACACATAGTTGGCCCACACGGCAAACGGATTCGTACCAAAATAGCTGGCATACTGAGGGCTGATGCTAAAGTCGATGCGAACCTCGTGATACTGGAGAGCAATCAAGGGCAGGAACAGGCCGGGGTTACGATTAAAGAAGAAAATGAGGGGGAGGTACACGTACCCAGTGGACGTTCCAGTATTGTTCGGTGACGGGAACGACGTGAGTTTGCCCCAGTTTTGCTTCTTCGTGTCACTTAGGAACACCTCGGAGTACAGGCGGAACCATAGCTGATAGTGCTTATCGATAGACTGACCGCCAATAAAGAGTTCGACGGAGCTAAAAGCACGCTCGGCAACCCAGCACATATCATAGCCAACGTTGTTTGACGTGAGTTGAGCGCTCGAGGCGGGGGTCGGCTGAAGAACGACAAACATATCACCGACCAGATCACCTGAGCGGGTCAGGGTCACGGAGGTCAGACCGCCGGGGGTCAAAGCACCGGCAACAGTCTGTTGCACAGTTTCCATAGCAAAATTGGTATGACGCTTGTACGCCGTCTGGAAGAAAGTCACCTTGGGGTCGCCCGTCAGGTAGACGTCGCTCGCCCCGTAGGCCACGAGTTGCATAAGAGCGCCACCAGGCATTTTACTATACACAGGGAAAAAGTTTTGCGTTCAAAGGCGTGCTTCTATTTTCTACTCAAAAAGTACAAAGATGTCTGGCCGCCCACCCCGTTACCCACCCCCAAAGCAGGTTATTCAGGAGGAGGAGCCCGATGAGCCCGAAGATGAGGATGAGGAGATGGAGGAGTTTGACGAGGGCATGGATATGTTCGAGGCGCTTGGGAGCCTGTTGGCAACCGAGGAGGGCGAGACCGTGGCAACCGCCCTGGTCGGTCTGAAGGATGCCGCCGAGAAGATTGCGTTGAACTTGGAGATGCAAAACAAGGTGCTTGTAAAGATTGCCGCCGCTGTTCAGAAGATGGGGGCCTCGTCGTCTGACTCGACTCTTGCACCACCCGCTTAAAAAAGTCTCGCGTCATCTTATCATGGGAAAACAGCAACAGCAACAGCAAAAAGAGAATGCAAGTGTATACCAAAAGGAGATTGGCTCTTGGAGTGCTGATGACATACAAAACAAGCTTCGCGAATATGAGATAAATTTGTTCCTAAATATTCAAGACAGTGATAAGCGCAAGGAGGTGTATTCCAGACTTGCGTCCAAGTGGCTTCCAGCGAGTCCTCAGCGGGACGAGTATGGTCTCCCGATCAATATTGATAAGGAGGACCTGGACAGAATGAAGGTGCGGAAGAATAACATGATCAACATTTGTGGCTACATGCTTGCCCGTGCCGATCTTTTGGAAATCTCAAAGAACGAGACGGAAGATATCAACGGAGACAAGATGACGTTTGAGCGCCGTATCAAACGTGTTCGCGAATGTTACAAAAAGGTTGTGGCCAAGTTCGAGGATAACGACACGGAGTACAAGATGTTTAATCAGCCTTTGGCCGAGAATCCTGACGTGGACTTTGACCTGGGTGAGGCGTCTAGTCCGTACCAAGAACTTTTGATTTATTTGCTCAAACAGGCGTACAAGCACGGGTACAGGCGGTACCGTGATCAGTGTTGTAAAGAGATTCGAAACACGCGTGCGTGGAAGCCAGTCAAGGAGATTAAGGAGTTTGTGTATGACGAGACTCAGAAGGAGGATAATGCCGAGATGTGGATGAACTTGACGAACAGAGGCAACATGGCCAGTGATGTCATCAAGCACTTGTCAAACTGTAAAGATATTCAGTTTTCTGAAATCAAAAAGGACCGCCACGTCTGGTCGTTTGAGAATGGTCTGTTAGATGCCCGTCCGATTCCAGAAAACCGCGACCCCGAGACGAACGCTCCGCACTTTACGTTTTACGAGTACACGTCCAAGGAGTTTCACGAGCTTGATCCGAACCTTGTAAGTTGCAAATACTTTGACTTGCCTTTTGACCCGTGTCATGACGTCGATGATTGGTATCACATCCCAACACCCAATTTCCAAAAGGTTCTGGACTACCAGAGGTTCGACGAGTCCGTGTGTCGCTGGATTTACGTGTTCATGGGCCGTTTGTGTTATGATGTCAACGAGTTGGACGGGTGGCAAATCATTCCGTTTCTCAAAGGTATTGCGCAATCGGGCAAGTCGACGCTGATCACCAAGGTGGCGCGCAAGTTTTACGAGTGCGAGGATGTATCGACGCTCTCGAACAACATCGAGAAGAAGTTTGGTCTTTCGAGCATTTACAAGGGGTTCATGTTCATCAGTCCTGAGATCAAAGGTGATTTGCAGCTCGAGCAGGCCGAGTTTCAATCGCTCGTGTCTGGTGAGGACGTCTCTGTGGCACGCAAGTGCGAGTCGGCCATCAGTATTCAGTGGAAGACGCCCGGGATCTTGGGCGGCAACGAGGTGCCCAACTGGAAGGACAACTCCGGATCGATTCTGCGTCGTTTGGCGACCGTGAACTTTGGCCGACAGATTGCACCGGACGTGGCGGACCCACACTTGGACGAGAAGCTCGAGCTTGAGTTGCCTGCGATTCTGTGCAAATGTCTTCGCGCGTATTTGGATTATGCGCACAAGTACGCCGACAAGGACATCTGGAACATCCTCCCTGGGTATTTCAAGCAGATCCAGAACCAGATTGCGACAGTCACGAACGCGCTCCAGCACTTGCTGTGTTCCGAGAAGGTCCGGTTTGGCAAAGACTTGTGCGTACCTCAACGCATCTTTGTGGAGCGGTTCAATCAGCACTGCAAAGAGAATATGCTCGGGACGTTCAAGTTCAATCAGGACTTTTACGCAGGGCCGTTCAGTTCGCGCGAGATAGAGGTCCGGACCGAGTCTCGAATTTGGAATGGAAATTCGTATTCGTCTCAGCCGTTCATCTTCGGAGTTGACTTTGTGGAAAATTAAAATTGTATCATATCAGAATGAATCAAACAGCGGCCGCCCGAAAGATCCAGGAGATGTTCCGGCGGAAGCTTATCTTTACAAATAACCAGCGTGCATATAAGCTGTCAAAGTCTGTGATTACGGCCAAGATTGTGTCATTCAAATTACCGACCAACTGGCGCCTCGTGTTTGCGTCCGAACCGTCAGGCTTCTCGGAGATTGTTGGGTACAAAGGCCAAAGTCCCGTCATACGGTGGGACAGTGCGTCAAAACGTTGGCTCGGTGACGAGGCGGGTGTGACCAAGCTCGTGGCCAAGTACCGCGCTGTCACCATCGTCTTGTCCGATAAAGGCTTTGACGTGCTTGGTACGGGAAATCACGAACAGGCCCTCTTTGCCATTGTCAAGAGCGGATGGGCACCCAAGCTCCTTTTGAAGGCGCCGCCGACGTACAAAAAGATTGATGGCATGTTCAATGTGAACAGACACTTTGAACTCAAGGAACTCGTACAATGGCTCCGGACACTTCCAGAGAGTATGCTAGAGTCTGTTCGCGCCAGCGGAAAAGAGACTGGGGTTGGCGGCGTCCCTGCCGTGATTCTGAAACTGAAGAAACCCAAGTGGACATACCAGTTTTTCGAGAATGGAACGGTTCTTTGGTCTGGAATAAAGGATCCCAAAGATGTCGAGATGCCCAAGGAGCTCTTGAAACAGTTCCTGAGCCCGACGTACGGCATAGCACCCGCATTCGTCATGAACCTCACGAAACGGGCCATGCTCACACGGCCCCGGCGCAAGGCGACCAACGCCACGGGTCGACTTGCCGAGCGATACAAGTTGGCAGGCACGTGGAACAAGCTTGAAAAAGCACCAGAAGGATACTATATTCGTCCGGGAACGGATGGGAAACCGCGTCTGTACCCGTGGATCCTGTTCGAGACCCGGGGTGGCGCCACGTACGGTGAAATGGGAGGGAACATCGTTCGCATGAACGTTCCTATTCGCCAACTGAACCTCAAGGCGGTTGCACCCAAGGTGTTTGAGGCGTTCAAAAAGGCCGGGAAGCCCATCCCTGCAGCGACGGCCAAGGTGTTTGAAGATGCAGGGTACCCCCTGGGTGAAAAGGTGTCGACGGAACCCGCCTTGAAAAACCGGAGAGCACCAAGCTGGAACGCAACCAAGCCCGGGTTCTACGTTCGTCCTGGCCCGGGCAAACAACCGTATTGGTTCGCAATTCCAAAAGGAATTGACTCTGGACGTAAGACTGTGATAAAGACCTATGCGGCTGCAGGACGAAACATCCCCAAGGCGGTTCGTGAGATATTTAAGATTGGAAATAATGTCAAAACGGAGGCGGCGGGTGGTGGGAAGCACGTGGTCAAGATGGGCTTGAACGGGGTCCTGCATATCAATGACCGACAGGCGACCCGTCTGACCAAGGCGGAGCTTCTTGCGATTGCACGCAATTTGAACATTGCACAGGCGACGAAAAAGATGGCACCAGGTGCACTCATTGCACTCATTCAACGCAAAACGGGTGAACACAGACCAAACAGGTCTTTTGACGTTCATGTGGGTGGTATATATTACTCGATACTGAACAACGGACGCGTTTCACGAACAACGGCAAACGGGATACAGACACAGCGCGAGTGGGTCACACTTCCTGCTGCCGAGCGGAATCTCATTGCCAAAGCGGTGATTCCTTCGCAGTACCACGACGAATACAACACCATGCCCCTTGTAAACAGGTTCGAGGCGGTTCGAACTTTTGCCCTCGGAAAACGACAGAACAAGGCCAAGACGCCGACCAAGGCCGTGGCGCCGGCGGCACCCACCAAGGCAGCGAGTGTCGAGTCGAACAATTTCGAACTCGAATTAGAATACGCCGTCCGTGTTGCTCAGAACCTCGGGAACTTGTACAAGAAGGGCAACGAACAGGCGTTCATAAACGCGTACAAGAAACTTCCCAAAGGTGCACGCGGCAAACCACTCAAGCCAGCCGTGAACAAGGCATACAAGGCGTTCATCAAGAACCTCAAGACTCGGCGGGCAAATCAAGGTCCACGGAACGCATATCGCAAGGCAATTCCAGTTCCAAATTGGATGCCTGCAAACAAGGTGAATGCGTACAAGACCCTCGTGACCAACCTAGCGTTCCAGAAACCCAAACCCAAGGTGGCCAATTTCAAGGCGGCCGTCAAGACGTGGCTGAACACTCAGGTACCCCAGAGCCCTGCACGCGCGGCGCGTCAGGTGGAGAATGCCATCACAGGTGAGAAACGCATCATACCCGCATACGTTCCCAAGAAGCGTACGTCACCTGTCATACCAAAGCCGCCGGCGGCGCCAAAGAAGGCTTCGAAAGAGCCAAAGGTTCGGAACCCTGTATACTCTCCCGTGAGTCTTAATATGATAACAAATATGATGAATAGGTACAAGTTGAATTACCGTCGCCAAAAGGGATGGACGGTTCAGGAGTTTGTAAATGCCGTGAAAAAGAAGAACAAGTCCGTGAATGAGAGTGCACTCAGGGCCTTGTGGAATGCAGAGGTGGTGCGTAAAGCGCGTGCAACGGGTGCGGCGGGGCGGGTCAAGAGGTAAACTGCGCAGCAGTTTGAGTCACCGGAGCGGACAGTTCCTACGGAACTGGACTGGACTAGATACACTTCAACACGTCAAACACCTTGTAGAGCATATTGTACAACTCAATTTTGTTTTGAATTTCAGAAGGCTTGATAATTTCCATCTCGATTTGGTACGTCGTATCCTCATCAGAGTCCTTATCATCGGGATTGCCCTTGATGATAGACATGTCGATACTCAAGTTCTTCCGAACAAATGACCAACGCTCCTTGGTCTTTTGCTCGGTACTGGTCTCCTCGCCATCATACTCCCAGGGAACCTCTGTGCTAATTCCCAGACGCACGTCCAGAGGCTGACTGGACAATTCAACATCATTCACGGTTACGCGGGTCTTCACTTGACCCACTTGCTCATCCGTCTCTTCGTTGACGGTCAGACGTTTGAAGGACCTGTGGTCCGCTCGGGAACCGGAGGTTCCCTCGCCACCGTCAAAGTAATAGACGGTGGCATTCATATGGTTCTTAGTCTCCCATCCTTCGTACTTGTTGAGAGCCGCAAGTACCTTCTTGAACGTGGTTTCACCAACGTTCGTATCAAACTTGGAACCCGAACGCCGCCCGAACCGAATCTCAATCTCCACATTGTCCTTGGTCTTGTGCGACTCAATCACAGACTCCCACTTGTCAAACAGAGTCTTGGCCATGGGATTCGCCTCGGGACGAATTTGCATTTTGTCTTAGAGATACAACGCGCAGTGTCTCTAAGGCACAATGCGAGGTCTATGGAACCTTGGCAATTCGTGTTATTTCAACACGGCGGTTCAGTGTTTGGCTCACGTACCCCCACTTACCAAGCACCTCTTTGACACGGAGTATACGGGTCCGTGTGATATTACCCGTGAGTACCAAAAGGTTGTCAAACAGCTTTTCATAAAGGGCAAGACCGACCCCGTAAGTCCAAGTGACCTCTTTGGTGCATTTAAAGTTCGGTATCCTGAGTTTGCTGATATGCGCCAACACGACGCACAAGAGGTTATTCTTCACCTGATAGACGTATTTGAGAATTCACTTGGGAAAGAGTTTATTACGGACCTGTTTAACGGGGAAGAGGCTCAAGTCGCGTCATGGGAAGACGGAGCATCACCCGAACGCGTAACACCCTTCACAACTTTGCTTTTGGACGTGTCTGAACCGTGTCGCCTCCAAGACTTGATCAAAGATCGGATGGAACCAATTTTGATTGAAAATTATACAGACGACTCTGGGGTGACGCACGAACGTGCGGCCCTCCAGACCCGTGTGAAACGGTGGCCCAAGTTTACGAGTTTTTCATTCTCCATGTACGAATACAAATTTCCGATCGAAATTCCTTTAGAGTTTGAAGGGCTCAAACTCTTTGCATGCGTCATGCACCAAGGTCATAAGAACGGGGGTCATTATGCTCTGCTCGTGAGACGATTTGACAAATGGTACGTCAAGGATGATGAGCGCGTCACCGAAATGCCAGATATAAAGGTACTTCGCGGTGAGTTTTACCAGGTGTGGTACCGACCTATCAAAAGTTTGTAAACTCAGAGGGCATTGAACTCTTCGAGTTCAATACCTTCCCGTATATTCACAAGTGTTCGGAAATATGTGCGGCGGTTGTTCGCGTGCGTCTTATCTGTTCTGATCTTCTCCACAAACCACCCAAGGTCTCCGTACCCACACTCGACGATGGTACCGTCTCGAAGGTCTGGGCGTCTGTTTTGCAAGTGTAACATCGCCTCGCGGTACGGTACGCCCTTATCTTGAACAAAAAGCTCTTCCCCATTTTTGAGACAAAAATCGATCGTAATACGTTCCCGTGGTTTCCACTTGAACATGGTCTCGTGAGTCCCTGTTCGGATAGGCTCGTTCACGGGCGTGAACACAAGTCCGTCCGTCTCGTACTCGAATGAGTTAAGATCAGGCACGGGACTTCCTAGCGGCCACATCGTCTTCACGCGAATCTCGAATGGGGCGTTTGCCGTCTTGATGATTCCCTTGACGACTTTGCGTGCCGCCTCAAGACGTTCCGTGAGTGGTTTTTGTGTCATATCCTCTCCTTTTGTGCGTATAGCGTCATAGACCATGAACAGGTGGCGGGACGATTTTGTTGTCACGAGCTCTCCATCTAGAAGCGTATCCTTTGGGACGCGTATATTCACCTTTTCAAACGCAAAAGCACGATTCACAAGGAACACGCCATCTTCAAAGGACGCTAAGAGGTGCCGCACACCATCCGTCTTTTCACATACGAGGTACGGTTGGGCTTTCAAAAGTGGAAAGTGTCTCCGTTCGATAGAGACGGGTTGAGGACCTGGGAACCGGGGGCTTGAAAGGTCCGAATTTTCAAGCCTCCAGGACGCTTTGATAAATTTCACAAGGGCTTCGCCCATTTGTTTTTGCTTGATGGAAGAGCGAGGCAAGTCTCTAAGGTCCCGTCTCGTACTCTCAAATTGTGAGAACGTCTTGCCCAAGTCGCTCCGCGACTTACTCACTCTACGGGCTGAGCTCAACTCCCGCCGCTTCCAAAATGTTTCCAAAACACTCGTGCGTGTAATGACACACGACCAGAGCCTCGGATGCAACACCTATTTTTATACCTAAATTCTTAAGAGTCGTGAACATTGCCTCGTTCGTTTCGAGGGGCAACTTTACAGTCTCCTTTCCGCCTCGAAGCTTTTTGTCCACAGGCTTCGAGTCCATGACCCACACACGTGCTGACGTCTTGTCGCATTCGTACAGACCATCTGCCAACTTCTTCCCGACCGTCGTATCAAACTCTAGACCCCGTTGACCCGCAGGCTCCTTTGAACCTGCCCGTGTCTTTTTCACAAACTGGTCCCAATTGATACCCTCTTTGACGGACGGGAACACGAGGACCTGAACACCCTTGTCAAAGGGGTCAACAACCTTTGTAAGGATTTCAGTGTTCAAATTCGTTCCATAATCCATCCAAAAGATGCGTTCGCCAGACTTGATGAGCTTCGGAAGCGTCGACTTGTCCTCGACAAAGTGAATCTCCAAGTGCATACCCTTTTGCATACACAACATATGGATGTTCATCGCTGTGTGTAGCGTTGTTGCAGCAATGGACTTGTTTCGCGTGACCATACATACGTGGAGGACGGTCATTTGTGTTTTAGACGGATGCTGTTCTTAAGTAAGCTAGAGCCAGTTCTAGCTTTTCAGACATTGTTAATTTTGGATCTGTAAAAACTCTATGTTTCAGCATAGGATGTTTATGAACATGGTATCCCATGTTCTTGCTGGTTCTTATGCTCGACAAATACTTGGGTAGTTCATTGTCTTCAATATTCTTTCTTTTGCGTTTTGGTTTTGTAGTTCCTCGCTGTCTGTCGGAAATTTTCTTACGAGCTTCATCCGATAAATTTTTAGCGTTTTCCGACCGAGTAGCGATACGTAAATTACACAATCTATTATCCAGAGTGTTCGTATTTGGATAATGATCAATTACCATTAATGAAGTGTCTCTTTCAACGTTCCTGAATAAATACTCGTGAAGGTTCCAAAGTTTGTTTTTAATACGAGATTGTGGATATCCAGTGTTTGCTAAATTCCACGACGATTTCATAAGCTCGTGCCATATTTCGTCATCTACTATTGCGAATTTACCAAGTCCTCTTTTACCCGTGAGTGGAATTACAGCTTGCCCAATTTCATTTCTTGTTACAGGAACACTTAGACGCGCAGATTCTTCTTCCTCTTCTACTTTTTTGTATGCTTCGTCACGTGCACGTTGCGCTTCATCTAATTCTTTAAACATTCTTCCAATGTTCTTGCCCTTGATTCGAACTTCATACATTTGATTTTGTTCCTTCCAGTATATACCTTTCATTGTTGGATCACGGAGTTTACCAACTTGAACATCAAAATCACTGTTTATTATATCGTCTTTCTCGTTTTCCGAATATTTGAAGTTTGTAATTCCCCCTCTGAAAACGAACTTCAGGATGTATTTATCATAGGCCCTAGCACCATGTTCTGCTGTATCGAAATAACCGATGCGTTTAGGGCCATAATATACTTGCCATCGAGGACCGCAAACACATTTATATACTCCGCGGAAACCAGAAGCTGAAGGTTGAGCAACCTCTCTGTTTTGATTATTTGGAGAATGTTTTAAAATGCGCAGGTTTTCTCTACGTGCGTCGAACTTGTTTCTATTCTCATGATCTATTAATTCTCCTTTTCCAGGTGTGAGTCCCATCCTATTGGCGATGAATTTGTGTAAAGTTATGCGCTTACCATCAACTCTCAGGAATGGATACGGTTTCACAATATATAACTGACTGGAGAACACGGCTTCATGGTCTTCTGGTGATACAAGAACCTCCATTGACTATACCTTAGATTTTATTTTCCGCTTTAAGCCGCTCCTCCAACGACCCTATGAACCGGATATTGCCTACGTGGCCTAACACGGTCATGCAATCGGCAAAGATTTGGCCACCCATCATTTGCCACCGCCGACAAAAGGCGTAGTCTTCGGACAGGTACCTCTTGGATACGGGATCGATCATACAGTCTAGTAGGGCATGATATTTATCAAGGTCGCGGTTTTGGTGGTCATTGACACACTCGAGCTCGGGATACTTGGCCTCCATCCGTTCAAACACGTCACGCTTGATGAGCAAAAACCCGGTGGGGCCGTCAAGCACTTCGGCAAACCCGTCCTTGATTTGGGTCTGTTGATACTTGAAGTTCATGACGAGAGACGAGGCGACGCGCGCCAAGTCTCGGCCCTCCTTCCCTGACTTGACGTAGTTCTCCGCCTGGTCCCACATGACGCACTTCTTGGGGTATGCGGCACAACACACGTCGTGACCGGACTTGATCAGCCGAATAACTGCATCGGGGTCAAAGTGGATATCGGCATCGATGAACAAAAAGTGGGTCGCTTGGGTCTTTTGCATAAACCGAGCAACACCCAAATTGCGGGCGCGATGGACGAGCGACTCGTTTTCGGTCGTATCAAGCATCATTTGGATGCCATGCATAGCACAGGTTCGCTGGAGACGAAGCATAGACTCGGCATAGGCCTGGAGACATACACCACCGTAACACGGGGTACAGACGAAGAGAATCACGGGCTGACTCATTTACACGAATACGTATTCAATCCTTAACTAAAGCTTCAATCTTGGTCAAAGTTGGCAAGGAAATATCGCATATTTTACACAAGGCGGCCCGTGACGGTGCACCTGGAACATCCTTGAGTATACTCGCCATCACTGCACACGCCACAGCCTTGGGCGTTCGGCCCATAAGCTCGACTCGGTCTTCAAGCTGTTTACACCGCGCAATAATACGCATCTTGACTCGGCGTCTCTCAGACTCTGGAATACCCTGAATTTCATTGAAAAATCGAGTGACCAGATCTGCCGAGGCTGGTACGTGAACGCTCGTCTCAGGGACTTGTTCCTGGTACATATCAAACGTGCGACTCAGGTCGCGCGCAGGTATCCCGAACGCGTCGGCAATTTCCTGCGTCGTACGCGAAACGCCAAACTCGTGACACGCCTGAAACACGCAATTGGCTTTGATTCCGTTTCGAACCGCTCCACGAGTCAGCACAGCCTCATTAAACGCCTTGTATTTGCTCTTGACAGAGTACATGACCACGTCAGGCAAGTTCAGAATACCCTTTCCTATTCTGTCAAGCTCATTGTACGCGTGGAACAAGGCGCGGTCTTTATGGTTCATAGACAAGTGGTGCTGAATCCTTGCGAGCTTTTTCGTTTCATATTTAGCTCCATACCCTACAGACATGAACGTAGTCCGTCCCCACGCCTCGGAAAAGTGATCTGTATTGCTTGGAGCACCGACGCGCGACGGATCCGCCTTTTCTCCATCGTCGCCACCTGATCGCCATTCCGGCTCGTCAGACACAAAGGCGGC
>Ga0214207_1000506_pt1 | contig 11636 bp, 30 predicted proteins | sample TroBogEpilimnion_6_FD_153045 | JGI IMG/M metagenome (GOLD analysis project Ga0214207, IMG submission 153045) | Freshwater microbial communities from Trout Bog Lake, WI - 13JUL2009 epilimnion | ecosystem: Environmental > Aquatic > Freshwater > Lake > Epilimnion/Euphotic zone | place: Trout Bog... | reverse complement strand
GAGCGCTGCTCCATTATGACCAGCCAGTAAGTCCTCGCTCAGCTTCTTCTCTGATTTACCGAAAACGTCACCGTTCTCTAAATCACTACCAAATTCGTCTATGAAGTCGACGCACTCCCTAACGATCAGCTCAGCGAACTTCTCAACTTCTTCTTGTTCGGCATGACCATTAATGAAGTAGCGTCTAGGTGTTTCATGATCTACATAGTTCAACAACCCAGCATCAAGTGCGAGTTTTATAAAGATATTGTTCATCACGCAACCTCCCACTTGTAGTCGTCCTGTGTCATCACCGTCTCCATGCCGTCGTACTCCTCTATGCGGTACAGCGTACCAGAAGGGACTTCTTCGATCAACAGAGTAGTGAAGTCGGCTGCCTCCTTGCCCATCTCCTCGACTACCTGTACTAGGAAGGGGTCCGTGCGCTTCAGATCATGCTCAGACCAGAAGTCACCCTCGGGAGTCTCCCAGTGAAGCGACTGTTCTAATCCGGAGAAAGACCTCTGAACCAACCCAAGGCCAGCCAAGTCGCTGTACCGCTGCACTGCCTTATCGGACAGGCCGAACCATCCGTAGCTGGCGTTGTATACTATCTTAGTCATTAGTTATCCCTCACGAGTCTGTACATGAAAAACAATAGAGCGCTAGCCCCCAGCACCGCACAGAGTGACTGAATGGCGACGAGTAGGTTGGGTCCGATCTCTAGCATGTTTATCTCCATAGCTTATATTCTGATAGTATTATAGGGTGGGTATTAAGTACACCCACCCTGCTGCATAGCTGCTATACCGTTTCAGTATAGCTTAGAAGTCCCCTGGGGCCACCTGCAACACACGAATACCCTGTGCACGAATAGCATCCACCACCTGCTGGCGATCATCGAACCAGAGCCATGGCTTCACGTATTTTGCCTTGATAGCGTTCAGCAGCTCTACCTTGACGATGGCGTCAGAGCGATAGTCTTTCTCTGGCCTCATAAAGATGTCTTTGGCATAGCGAGCCAGATACTGCTCCTCTAACCATCTCTGAGTCACTTCCCGGTACACTTCCTCACGACCTGTACAGAGAATGATATGATTATTCATTGCTAGAGTTATAAGCAACACAGCAACGTCCTCGATCAGACCATCCTTTGACATGGTGGCGTTGTAGCTCTTCCAGTCCTTCTTGCCACCCATGAGGTGGTGCTGGCGGTGGCTGTTGTCGGCGATAGTGCCGTCGATGTCAAACACCACGACACTCACTTGACACCTACAAACAAATTCTTGCCCTGCATGCAGATCGTGTGGTCGATATAGACCCCACCCAGAGTCTCACAGGCAAACTTCAGGCTCTTCTCCTGCTCGTTGGCGTCGTAGATGATGAACCCCAGCAACAAGAAGGGGCCGACCATCACCAACGGCATTAGTATGTAGTCAACTATGGTCTTCTTCACTCTCGATCTCCTTAATCATCTCGGCGATGTCATCCATCAGGGCGTTCAACACCAGCATGGTCTTGGGAGGAGCTTCCACTGTCTCCGCAGCCGTGTATAGGTCAAGTGCCAGAGACCACATCTCACGAAGGGTCTCCAGCCGTTGTACTAGCAGCTGCCTCACGCTGCAGCCTTGTATAGGTAAGCGTATGGGCCTTCACCACGAAACTTTCCAACATAGATTAGGTGGCAAAGGTCGTGCTTCTCACGAAAGAGCTCCCCAAGTTCAAGATCCCCATCGTCTTCAGCGAGCTCCGCATTATGCAGAAGGTTGTCCATTGCGTCCCTAAGCTGTTGTATCGTAAAGTCTTCCATCACGCGGCCTCTGCGAACTCAATCGCAGTCTCCAAGGCCTTTGTCTTGAGGCCCTTGTTGTAGCCGTACCAGGCAGAGGACAAGCGGCTGTCGGCGTTGCGGCCCATGAGATGGTCCGTCATGTACGTGACGGCGTTGAATGCCTGCCACCATGAACCCTCTGCGTAGTTAGCGCCTGGCTGGTCGTGCAAGACGTGCATGGCCAACTCAGCGTTGCGGGACTTCTCTTTCTTAGAGTCAGAGGAGGTCACTGGGAACACCCGTGTGAAGTACTCCACGATCGACTCGTCATTGAACCGCTTGGCACCCAGGTACGCTGCCATCTCCTTGTAGGTGGCAAGCTTGTCAGAGGCGATGCCCAGCATCTGCTTGACGTTGTCACCATCGAACTTGTTGCGGTGAGAGATCTTGCAGAAGTTGTTGGTGCCCTCACCCAAGGCCACTGCAAGGGTGTTGTTGCACACCACGCGGGTAGGGGTGAAGCGTACGTCCGTGGAGTAGCCATACTTGTGGAAGTTGCTGAAGAGCAGGTGGCCCTCGACCTTGTCGCCACCAAAGAGCTCAAAGGAGTCCTTGATCTTGGCCATGCCCCACACGATCTTGCCATCCTGCAAGGAACCTGCAGTGTGCATCTCCATGTCGCCAGCAGCCACGAAGTCGTTGAAGAACTCAAACGCTTCCTGGTTCTGCACTGGGTTCCAGTCGTCAGAGACCACGTCGATGAGGGCGTCGTCAAAGGACCGGACAAGGGCAGACTTGCCCACAGCGATCTTCTCGCCTGCAACCTCAGCGAAGGCAGGAACCTTGCGAACAGTCCAGTCAAGGCCTGCAGCTTCCAGCATCTGTGCTGGTGTCAAGTCTGCAGGGACTGATGTGCCAAGGCCGTGCCATGGGGTCTCGCCAACGTATGCCATCTGGGCCTTGCCGTTGACCATCTCGATATTATGTGCCATTGTAGTGTCTCCTAATGTGTGTGATTAGATAAAAACGTTTTGGTGTGGATATCCGATTTCGTCGAGAGCGGCGAGAGCGGATTGTTTGGATGGGAATTCAAGAGTTACAGTTTGGGTAGGTAAGTCGATATTGAGGTTGTCGGATGATACGAGTTTGGCGGAGTAGGCGTTGATGAAGTCAAGGAAGTCGAAGAGGGTGGTGTCGGTGGGGAGGGTGATTTTGATGAGAGTCATTTTGTATCTCCATTGCTTATAGTACCAATGTATCTCATCAAACCAATTATGTACACCACATTCTCGTCATAGCAGCCATACCGCTGTGGTATAGATCGGCCGGCCACAGCTCCGCCAATGGAGCAAGCAGTCGGCCCACCTGTCTCAGGCAAAGGTCTCCTCAAGGGAGTAGCTATCCTGCTCTATGAGGTGGTCGAAGCGGTGTGCCAGCTCATTGGCAAGACCGGTGATCTTGTCAAGGAAGGCGTCTGCCAATCCATAAGCCCCACCGTCCATGGCGGCAGAGTAGTTGGCTTCCATGTGGTCCAGAGCAGACCGAAGCTGCTCGATGCTCAGATAGTCGTACTTCATCATCATCTCCAAAATGTTTGTCAGAGGTTATTCAACGATCTCAAAAGCTTCACGGATGATGTCCGCCATATCATTTTCGCCTATGCCGTCTTGCTGAATAAGCCATGATATATTGCTGACCATGACATCGTAGCCGACGACCTCGGCTAGCTCGTCAAAGAGCTTAGACTCGGCTTCGTTTAATTCTAAAGAGATTTTAATCTCAACAACTTGGTTTTTCATATCCTACATCCTTCATAAGAGTGTTTGCCCGGCGCACCTATAGATAGGGCTCTCTGGTGACACCGGGCGCGCGGTCTTACCGCTTTCCTACATAAGTCATCACGTAAGTCTCAGAGCCGTCTGGGTGCTTGTGGCACTTGGTGACAGCCCATCCACGCTTGTGGTAGTCCCGCACCTTGCGGGTGACGTAGGCCTTCTGGCCAGTAAACACGGTAGTCATATCTCAATCTCCATAATCATTATATTCTTACAGTAAGACATAATGCGGATTATGTAAACACTATTCTTGTCATAGCAGCTATTCACCCACGGTATAGCTTGTTGGTGTTGAAGACCGTGATCTTGTAGAAGCAGCCACGATCGTCTGCTTCCTGGGCTATGTTCTTGGTGGCACGGTTGCGAGCCAACATAGCCTCGTCCTCATTGTCAAAGACCCCAATGACGTGCACTGAACAGTAGGTGGGATCCACCACGGATATGACGTATGACTGCATCATGCTGCTTCCCTTCCGACTGGATGACCTGCGAATGCCTCGAGTATGCCGTAGTACCATGCCTCATCGGAGTCCCTTAAGACTGCCAGTGGAGCCTTGCCTGAGGCCAGCTCAGAGAGGTAGCTACCGATCGTGTGGTTGCTCGCCAGCTGCTTGAGGAACTTGGCCTTGGTGAACGGCCCGCGGTGCTTAAACCGAGCGATGAAGCGAAGATCACCTGCCACCTCGTAGTACACGCGGTCACCGACAGTGACGAAGAGCTTCTTGTCAAAGTAGTTCATTGTGCTTCTCCCATGAAGAAGAACTCATACACTGCACAGACGGCAATGCCGCCAAGTGCTATCTCTAAGAAGGGGGCGTAGGCAAGGATCACTGTAAGCATGTCAATCTCCATTCAGCTTATATTCTTACTGTACGATAAGAATAAGATAATGTACACAAAAAAGTGCGGGTCACACAAACTTTTTTATGCGACCTTCAACATGCTGAGTGGTACGTTAAAGGTCATGGTGTTCGCAAAGATGGCATAGCCTGGGAGCTCGCACTCCACCACTGCCTTCTTGACCTTCACGGAGATCACGACACCCTTATAGATTTCACCCTTGCTGGTGAATGACACCTTATCACCCTTCTTGATGCTATACTTGACTTGCTTGGCGAGCTGCTCACGGCGCTCCTTGACAGCCGCCACGACCGCGTTGAGGTCGTCGATACCGGCTTCAGTGAGGATGTAGGTGAGGGCGAGGATACGATCGTTCATGGTAGTCTCCATTGGTTATATTCTTATACTAAGTGGAAGTCCAGAATATGTCAACCAGTTTTTTCTAAAAAGATGAACTTTTTTTACTCAACGACGTCAATGGCTTAGATCACTCCTCGTCTTCCGGCTGGTCGACCACGTACTGCCACACCACGTCCTCGTTGGAGTGCCAGCGGCCGGCTCGGCCCAGCTCAACCTGATAGACGTTGTAGAAGTCGGCCGGAGAGATGTTCCCCTGCGACCGATCGTCGTTGGCGGCGCGGTCGGCGTACGACTCGGCGGCAGCCTGAGCATCCTCTAGGGAGGCGTACACCCCCACAAACTCCTCGCCCTCGTATTGGGTGGACCCAACGCGGTATTGGTGCGCACCGGTAACTACAAAAACATCTACCATGATCAATCTCCGTGTTCAGCTTAGTGTGTGTGTGTTCAACTTATATTCTTACAGTACGATAATCTTCTGATTATGTACACAACTATTTTTAGCCTACGACAACTTTCTTTCGCTGGCTCCAGCTAGAGTTGGCCACGCCCATCCCCTCAGAGGACAGACGGCTGTTCCAGTACATGCGCATCACGTCGTACGGCTTCCTGCAGTTCCTGTCGATGTCGTTCAGCATCATCTTCAGCTGCACAGGATCCTGTATCACCTCAGTCAGGTGCTCCTTCAGTACCTGCTTGCCGCGCTCCAGTGGCAGCCTCTCCAGCATCATCAGTTCCTGACTCATTGAACCGCCTCAGCCGCCAGTTTGATAAGACGCTTAAGCGCACGCTCAGAGGACTCAGAGAAGTCGATGTCCATATCAGACTCCATATAGTCCTGAATACGCAGTGCCCGATCCGTGTCACAGCCTACAACCTCAGCGATCATCTTAGTGTACATGTTCATGACAGTCTCCATAGTGTAACCACAGCTTATATTCTTACTGTACGATAAGTTGAGAATAATGTACACAACTATTTTCGCTGTGACATAAAAAAAATAGGTCCATTGTGGACCTATCTTACTCTCCGATCATCTCTTGCATAGACTCGTTTGTCTGTATGCAGATGTCCTGAATGAACCGCTCATGAGTCTTGCCCTGACGCTTCAGCTCACGCTCTACGAAGTCTTGGAAGATCTGTGCGATCTCCTCGACCGCATAGTCCTCATAGCCCTCGAGGTTGTCCAGCATGCTCAGCGTGTAGTCAGAGATCTTGAAGTACAAGGCTACCGAGAATGTATTGCTCATCGTGTGTCTCCGTGTGTGTTTGCTTTAGCTTATATTCTTACAGTACGATGATTTGTGGCTTATGTACACAAAAAAGTGCGCCTGACACGAACAAAATTTAGGTCCATTGTGGACGCTTTTGCGAAGCCTTACCTCGCGTTTGTTTAATTTAATGCGGTTTAAATTAGGTCCAGAATGGACCAAAGTAGGTCCACTTTGGACCTATTCGTCATCGTCCTCGTTGATATACGGTGACTCTGAGTCTACCTGTTCTACAGGTTCTGGATCTGTGTCGATGACGATATTGCCGAAGTGCAGCTTTCCCTTGTCATTGTATACCTGAAAGCTTTCTGTAAACTCGAAGACTCTGGCCATTGGTGAGTTGAATGAGGTTCCTTTATCCCAACTCATGATGCCTATCGTTCCGCTGTCTACGTAATAGACATTCTCGTTGTTGTCGGAGTATGATCCGTCACCGTATTTTGTGTTGAGAATGACGAAGGAGTGGTCTGTTCCCTCGTATGAGCTGTGTACTTTACCACTCATTCCCTTAGTGGAGATCATCTGGTCCCACACGTCCTCGTCGCGGTAGCATAGGTCGCCGATCAGGTATCGGCCTGCTGGTAGTGTTATCATGTGTGTGCATCCTATATGTAAAAAAGGTCCAGAAGTGGACCTAATGTGACCAGCGCGTCTTGTTTGGATTGACGTACGTCATGTGAGCCGTGTCGTTCATCGATGCCAGCTTACGGTACGTGTTGATCTCATTGACTAGACTCTCGAATAGTGGCCAGTCATAAGTCTTATAGTTATCGATAGCATTCTTGATCTTATCATTAGCCGAGTCCTGTGCGACCTTCAGTATATAGTCGTGCGGTTGCTCAGGTATACAGGCACAAAAATACTCGTAAGCCGCCTTAAACAACAGGTCGGCTAACTTCACCGAGTCCTTCGGCGCGTCCTTCAACTCTAAGATCTTATGAGTCTTCATCGTATGAATATATCCTTCACTGTGTCCACATACTGGTCTTTCTGCTTCACGAATACCTGTGGTTCCTCATGGTCAACAGCTATAATAATCACAAACTGTGGGACAGGTATACCATACATCTCCTCCACCATCATAGCATACACGGTCGACTGAAGAAAGTAGTTGGTGATCCACTCTTCACGTTTTGGCTTAAGAGATGTCTTGAAGTCGATGATCGAGTTGACACCGTCATACTCGGCTATAAGGTCAGAGGTTCCTGCTGCCTTAAGCGTCGGTGAGTATAGCATGTGCTCGATACCATATATCTTGCCGATATGCTGGTCAAGAACTGGTCGAATACCATTGAATGTCAGTATATTAGACGGCATTGCCCTACGAGCGAAGTCCTCGTAGTTGTTCAGGTAATTCTCACACAACTCGTGAACTGCAGTCCCTCTGTTAGCTGCCTGAGTCGTGATCTTGCTAGCCTGCTCCTCACCGACACGAGCTCTCCACGCGTCGAGATGCTCCTTGCCCATGTGGTCGCCGATGATGGTGGTGACCGACTGATAGGTGCCGGTCGGACACACGTAGTACCGCTTGTCGTGCCGCATCACTCTGGTCACGCCAAGTGCCGGCAACGGGTCGTGCTCGAATACTCTTCTCATTCTATAATCCTATCACATAATAAAATTAATGTACACAACTAATTTGGTCTCTTAAACGGTATTACGTTATCGACGTATTCTCTCAATACGAACTTCTGCTCCTTGTGTCCGGCAGGCATCGGTGTACCCAACATCTGCCATATCTCTGACTCCATCACGACCGATCGGCCAGATTGTAACTGCTGCATCAGGTAGTCTTGTATGAATGCTGCCAACCACTCAGCATACTCTTCATTCTCGTACATCATGCAACTATCCCCAACCGATCCTTGGCTATAATATACTCCTTGACCATGCTGGATCGAACGATGTCATTCTCGTCGAACTCCACGAACTCGAAGCTCTTCATCTTGTTGATGATCTTCATAAAGTCCTTCAGTCCCTCTCGGTCGGCATACCTTGTGAAGTCTGACTGCCTGAAGTCACCGCAGAATAGTATCTTACAGTTCTTACCGACTCTGGTTATAACTGAGTCTAACTCGTGAATAGTAAGATTAGCGATCTCATCCACAACAACGATACAGTCGTTAAGAGTAATCCCCCTAATAAATGAGGTAGATATGAAGTCGACAAAACCCTTCTGCTTAAGGTACTCATAAGCGTCTGAGCGGCCAAACATCTCTGTGAATATAGACTGATACGGTGCCTCATATACCTTGGTCTTCTCCTTGTTATTACCTGGTAGAAATCCCATATCTCTAGTCGGCACCACCGACCTAACAATAACCAACTTCTTAAACCTGTCAGAACCGTCGATGATCTCTCTCATCGCCATATAACACGATATGAAGGACTTACCTGTTCCCGCTATACCATGCAGCATCATATTCTTACCGTCCTCGTATGCCTCGAACGCACGCTGCTGGTTCTTAGTCATCGGCTCGATATACTTGAGCCTGAAATTTAACTTGACTATGTTCTCTTCCGGCTTAATTCCCTGCTGTCTTGCTACTCTTCTCTGTTTTCTCGTTAGACGCTCGGTTGTTTCCATAGGTATTCTTCTTATTGGTTAGTGTTAAAACGTGTTTACTGTCGAGCGCTTAAAGCCTCGTGAGTTCTCCCTTTTAATTCGCTTTAATACATCACGAAATCCTGCGTCAGGCTTGGTCGCCACTCCTGACACAATTGCTGGGGCAGATACTAACTGCTGCACGTTTGCATTCTCTGCCAAATACTTCTCTAAGTCTGAGTAGCTCATAAACATCTCAAACTCCTCGCCCGTATCAGTGTTCATCAGGTTGTAGGTGGGCATGTCTCAAGCCTTTCTCGTCTAATAGGTCTAGTAGCTCAAGCTCTTCTAGATAGTCATAGTCCATCGGGTCAAGTCCCTCGTCCTCTTCCTCGATAAGGTTATCGATATTCTTAGTGCGCAGAAGATACTCTACGCGCTTCTCTTTACGACTCTCCTTATTGCGCTTCGTAACGCCGTAACCGTCCATGTACTCACGGTCCGCATAGCGGTCGTTATGCTTGCTGTGCTTCGACTTGCCCATCTGACTTTTTTGGCTCCTCTCCTAATAGACCAGGGAATGCTTCTGCTACAATGTCTGCCGTGATCCCCTTGTACGGCAATTTCTTCTCCTTGATGGCACACAGCAACAGCGCGTCGGCTGGTGTCACTGCCTCAAGCAACTCAATGAACATAGCCTCGCGCTGGGTCTGTGACCTTACAGGCTGACCGTTCTTCACAAAATACACGAGTCTACGCGCCTCTTTGTGAAGCATGTTCTCTTGGTCTTGCAGCTCGTTAGCCTTAAATGGTGGTTGACCCGGCGGCAATAACCACTCGAGATTAGGATGGAATGCACCCTGTAATACTGTCTTCAGTGAGAAGAAGTCATTAGCCTTCAGTGCCTCGACCTTCTCTTTACGTGACTTTAGCTTAGAGACCTTCTCGAGGAACTCAGCCACACCTATAACCATACCCATATCAATACTCCTGAATGTGCTCTACTAGGTGTTTTAACCTGTGAGCAATAAAATAATCAAACAGCTTGTCTCTGGTCTTTACTTCCTGACCATTGTATTCAGCCAAGATCTTCTCCTGTACTTCTTTAGGAATCATAGTAAGATCGATCAGAGTCTTGTTACGCCAGTAGTTACGCCACTGTGGGTGGTCGAACTTGGCCTCGATGCTCAACTCAATGAACGCGTCGATCTTCTTCTGTGTCAATGGCTTCTGTCTGCCACCTGTGACAAACACGTCGTCGGGCGACAACACGTTAGGGATACCGTCACCGCTATCACCCTTCAAGATGTGCTCGTCTAGGTATCGGTCAGGATTATCATGAGTGATCCACTTCTTACGAACAGGATCATACTGCTTCACGTTGCTAAACTTCTGCAACTGAATGAAGTCCTTGTCACCTGATAAGATCAATACGTCCTCGTCTACACTAGCAGTCACTAGTGTAGCTATGATGTCGTCTGCCTCACAAGTCTCGATATCGATCACCTTATAAGGAAAGAACTCCTTCAACTCTGCACGTATCTTGTTCATGCAGTCGAAGATGCTTGCCCAATCAAGCTCTGACTTCTCGATATTCTTTTTGCGGTTGGCTTTGTAGTAGGGGAATGTTTGTTTACGCCAGTAGTTCTTGTTGTCACACGCTATGACTAACTCGCCGTACTCGTCGGCAAACTTACTGCGATATGATCTAAGAGAGTTCAATACCATGTGCCGAACCATATTCTCCTCAACCTGTGCGTTAGTGTGATTGCCTAACTGCATCATTAGGTTGGATAGCATTACCTGTGATAGGTCAACTATAATCATGATGTATCGGCCTTAGCCGTTTCCTTCCTCTGCGTTGGTGTCTTTGAACTTAACTGTTATCGCCTCAACGATCTTTAGTGTGCCGTACTCATCCTCATCGTCTGGTACAAATATATGCTCTGCGATGTCTGAGAATGGGTGATATAAGCCGTGATACTTACACAGCATGGCACGTATTGCCTCGACAGCGAACGCGCCGTCCTTGATGAATGGGTCTGGTTCCCCTTCCTCAACACCGAAGTCAAATCCAGCAGCGTCTAGCCTGCTAAACAGCATCGGCAATATTACTTGTAAAGTTTCATAGACATGGTGCATCTTTAACTCATCGACCATATTATCCACGTCCTCGAAGGACCTGGGCTCACCGGTATATGGTGTCTTTTTGTTAGGGAACTTGATGATGTTATCCATAATATTCCTATATTAAATCAAGTCTGCAATAATGTACACAATTATTTATAGTTTGGGGATATGGTCGGGGTCACCCTTAAGATTGCTTGTACGTATCTCCTGAGATGTGGTATGCATGATGATCGAGTGGCAGTCCTCAACAATGCCATAGTTGGTCGACTTGACATGGATTAGTATATCACACAGGCTTTCACTCTTCATCTTACCGCCATCAAATCCAACCAAACCAATGGTTGTGAATCCCATCTCTCTTGCCTGATTTAATCCATTAAGTACGTTCTGTGAGTTGCCGCTGGCTGATATACCGATGGCTATTCCATTATCATGAGGAAAGTGTCTGAGCTGGTGACTAAACACACTGTCATAACCGATATCATTTGCCAAGGCAGAGAACAGTGCCATGTTCGAGCTCAGGCTGATAACGTTAGGAATAAAGTCAGTGTCTGTCAACACACCCTTTGAGTGGTCACATGCGAAGTGGTCTGCGGTCGAAGCCGATCCACCGTTACCAAACACATAGACTGGCTTATTTGTGCGAGCAGCGTGTGTCAGATGAAACACCATACCAGCATAATCGCCTTGGTCGATAGTGTCTAGCGCTTGATTAAGATACTGAATGTATTTGCTTAAAGTCATATAGATAGCTCCACTGTCGATCCCTTGTCTGTAAACTTAAAGTCCATCTGTTTATATCCCTCTTCAGCCATCGTCTCTCTGAGTTGTGCCTGTTTACTCTTCGGTATATAGAACAGCATGTAGCCACCGCCTCCTGCACCGAGCAGCTTGCCACCTAGTGC
>Ga0214207_1000503_pt1 | contig 11673 bp, 9 predicted proteins | sample TroBogEpilimnion_6_FD_153045 | JGI IMG/M metagenome (GOLD analysis project Ga0214207, IMG submission 153045) | Freshwater microbial communities from Trout Bog Lake, WI - 13JUL2009 epilimnion | ecosystem: Environmental > Aquatic > Freshwater > Lake > Epilimnion/Euphotic zone | place: Trout Bog... | reverse complement strand
CACCCCCATATCAAAGACTGGTTAGCCCCACTCAATGATCTACCCACCTTATTAGCCGTATCAGCTGAGCGGATGGTCTCACGTCAATTAGGCGGCTCTTGTGAAGTGCCCTTAGCAGCCCATGCCACTTGGGACCAACATCACATGAAGATCCGCTCCTTTGTCGCCAGTACTGATGGCAAAGCCATTTGCCTAGCACAAGGAAGTGGGCTAGTAGCATCTATTGAAGAGGCAGAAGCCTTGGGTCTGGCAGTAGCCAAGGATCTATTGGCGCAAGGTGCGGCGGAGTTAATTCCGACGCTGCCGAAGATTACGACGATTGATAAGCCCGCATAAATATAGCCAGATTTCATTGCATATGTTAATTTTGATCCTATTCAACACTAAGAGGTAAATATGTTCGCCAAAACCATCATTAGCCTAGGCTTCTTATTCATCATGCTGTTTGGTTTGTTTTTAGCAATTCGAGACCAGCAGTACGTTATGTTTGCTGTTGGTATTGGTGGCTATTTTTTAGTCGCAATTTCTTCGGACCTATGCAAGTCCTTCAAAAAATTAATGTGATCTAAAAAGTAGTACGCCGGTATGAGTGATACCAAAAAGAAGTTTATTTTTTGGCGTTTTATACCCTACTGCCTTGCAAGCTTAATCGGGTTCTTCTTTGGATTTAAGTTTGGTTATGAGATCAGCGGCACAGGTCTTGCCATATTGACTGGATCTGTCACCGCGCTCATCTGCAACTTCATGATGGAATACGTGGTACTCAAAATATTTGGCCCACGATAATCACCTCATATTGCTTCATGAGGTGATTTAAGTGAATGTTTTACTTGTATTTGCTAGTAAGTCTTGTTGCCATTTTTGATAACGTGATAGCGCATACGATTATCCAAGCTGCTAATAAAATTCCTGTTAGATTCATCTCGGTCTCCTCAAATCTAATTTACAAAACGACATGAAAACTTCATATCAAATACCTATTTTTTCTTTGGCAACAAGCTAGCCATAGAAAAAATTGTAGCAACCAATAAGCCAATTTCCAAGCAATATACAAAAGAATATCCGGTGGCAGGTCCTATTAGCCCTTCAGGCAGTAAATTTGACACACCCAATGCCACAATAAGGTCGCGAATCACCCCACCAAGCCCGATTGCAAGCCCAGCGGCAGTGGCCTGCACCGCACCCCACGCACCCAATGCAAGGCCCCGTTGATTGGAAGGCGCCAACTGCATCGTTGCCGTTAAAGTTCCATGACTAAATAGACCGCCTCCAAAACCAATTAAAAAAGTGCCTAGCAAGAAAATTACTTTTAAGGTCAATGGTGCAGAAAGCGTTATTAATATGAAGGCAGGAATACCAACAAGGGCTCCGATGCTAGCCATCAAGAATGGATCGGTACCCTTACCAAGCACGCGTGATGCCCAACTAAAACCAATCAATCCTCCGGCTGCAAGAATCGCGGTAAGCATTGTGGTGTCACTGACACTCATACCCAAAATCTGACCACCATAAGGCTCAAGCAAAACTTCATTCATGCTAAATGCCATGGTGCCAAAGCCTAGAGCAACTAGCCTCCTCAAAGCATTCCCCCCTTGAGCAAAAGTTCGCCATGAATCTGCGAATGAGGGCTCATCAGAAGATTTTTTATTTATCTGGCTTCTAGGCTCTTGCTTCCATAAGGAGATCACATTCAGAATGACTGTGATGAGAGCAGAGGCCTGAATGACTTGAATTAATTTAGCAGGACTAAATTCATCTAAAGCCATGCCAAATACCAAGGCGCTCACAATCATGCCAAAGAGTTGCATGACATACATCAAGCCGACCACCTTGGGCTGATCTGCCTCTGGAGCTAAATCTGTTGCCAATGCCAGACCCACTGTCTGAGTAATATGAATACCAGCACCTACCAATAAAAAGGCAAGCCCGGAAGCTAACCACCCAATCCATACTGGCGCTTGATGAGATTGCCCGCCACCAGATAAAACGAGTAATGCAAAAGGCATGATCGACAAACCACCAAATTGAACTAAGGTTCCCATCCAGATATAAGGAACCCTACGCCAACCAAGGGCAGATTTATGGTTATCAGAACGAAAGCCAATCAAAGCACGAAAAGGCGCAAAAATAATTGGCAAAGAAATCATGACAGAGACAATTGAGGCTGGCACATGTAGTTCAACAATCATGACGCGATTGAGGGTGCCGACCAACAAAACCAATGCCATTCCAGCAGAGGCTTGAAAGAGAGAAAGTCTAAGCAACCTTGATAAAGGTAAATCGTCTGAGGCTGCGTCTGCAAAAGGTAAGTATCTAGGGCCAAGATTGGACCACGATTGCATGAGCTTTTTCGTCACTCGATTCATCTTTTAAATTCTACCTTAGCGAATTCAGTTTTTAGATGAAGCATTACAAATCAGTATTAATGGATGATTCAAACTAAAAAGGCTGGGGGTTACCCAGCCTTTAAAAGAGCATTGAAGCTTTACTTCTTCATCGGCGCCGTCGGTGCCGCTGCTGTCGCTGCTGTCGCTGTCTTAGCACCACCTTCTAAGAAAGCACTAACCCAAGTTGTATGGGTCAAGATTGCGTAATGAACGCTAAAAGATCCAACTGCTACTGCTCCAATAATGAGCGGGATCCCAACAGTAGGCTTAACCACTGTCCACATTTTTCCGTAAATCATATTGATCTCCCTTCCCTTTATTTAAGCCAAGGCGAATAAATATAAGCGAGCAAATGCGCTAGCGCTGCGATCATCCCAAAAAACTGGGTCCCTTGAATCAGATTCCGATGTAACTCCTCTGATTGTTCGTCATTAAGCCCCGTAAGGCTAACTTTTCCATCTGACATTGTCTGCGTCCCCCAAAGAAAAGACTCACTAAACGTGCAACCCCGCACGCAGGGTAGTGACCAAAGCCACCATTTCCTATTACCACCTTTGTAATTTATTAAATACACATTGCTATGTCAAGAATTATATACAATTTTTTCTGTATTTTGAATTATTATTGTTTAAATTCAATAATTTATAGAATTTTTATTGATATTATTTAAAAATATATTTGTTGCAAAAATAGCATAAAATAAGTATTAACCCTAATATAAAAATCCTGTATTGAATATACCTATATATGGGTGGAATCGAGTCAATAATGAATAGCTTTCACAAAAGCCAGCATCAGACCTATAGCAATTGATATTGATCGAAAAACCATCGCCAATGACAGAACAAAAAATTCAGCGCTCTAAAAAACTAAAGTCCATAGAGTCATTTCTGCCGTTCTTAAAGCCTTATAAAAAGCAGTTACTAGTTGCTGCAATCAGCTTGGTACTTGCTGCTTGTGCGACTCTGGTGGTGCCACTATGTTTTCGGAAAATAATTGATTCAGGATTTAGCAACGTAAGCCATGAACAAATTAATCTTACATTCATCAATCTTTTTGCGGCTGCATTCGTACTTGCATTTGCTAGTGCCCTGCGTTACTACATCGTTTCCTGGCTAGGAGAGCGAGTTACTTGCGATATTCGCAAGGCAGTCTACTCCCATATCATCGTACAAAGCCCAGAGTTCTTTGAAACCCAGCAAAGCGGAGAGCTCCTCTCCCGCATTAATAACGATACATCGATAGTTCAAATTCTAGTGGGCACGAGCATTTCTATGGCAGTGAGAAATGTATTTCTCCTGCTAGGCGGAATGACAATGATGTTTATTACGAGCATCAAATTATCTTTACTCATTCTTGCGACGCTATTATTAACTGTAATACCCATCATGATTATGGGAAAAAAGGTTCGCCAGCTCTCCAGAAATTCACAAGACAAGATTGCACTTGCATCTGCAATTGCTGGTGAAAAAATAAACGCTATTCTTACCGTTCAATCATTTGCCAATGAACAGAAAGAAATTAAAGCATTTAATACCTCAGTTGAAGCCTCATTTCTAGCCGCAAAAATTAGAAGTGCAGCCAGAGGTAGACTTACTTTTGTCGCCATACTTCTGGGCTTTACAAGCATCATTACCGTACTTTGGCTTGGCGCCTATGCGGTTAGCAAACAGGAAATGTCTGGTGGTGAATTAACGCAGTTCTTTTTATATGCTGTGATTGTTGCAGGCTCCATAGCGGCTCTTTCCGAAGTTGTTGGAGACGTGCAAAGAGCAATTGGTGCTGGCGATCGGCTTTTAGAATTATTAAGCATCAAATCACAAGTACAAAATCCTAAAGATCCTTATGTTCCGCAATCATCTATCAATAAGGCCATCAGTATTCATATTCAGGGTTTGCGTTTTCACTATCCCTCGATCCCCACAAATGTACTTGAGGATATTTCCCTCAATATCCACGCTGGAGAAAAAATTGCCATTGTGGGCCCCTCTGGCTCAGGAAAAACAACCTTATTTAAATTAATACAACGCTTTTATGATCCTCAGTCAGGAAGTATCTCTTTTGATGGTGTTGATATCAAAAGATATCGACTGGACAAATTAAGAAAACTCATTGGATTGGTACCTCAGGATATCAGCATCTTTTCTGAAAATGCATTAGAGAATATCCGCTATGGCAATGAAGATGCCAGCGATGACGAAGTCATTAAGGCCGCTAAGATTGCCTTTGTCGATGAATTTATTTCTAAGCTACCCGAGGGTTACAACACATTCTTAGGTGATCGGGGCGTAAGACTATCGGGCGGTCAAAAACAACGTATTGCGATAGCTAGAGCTTTGCTTAAAAACCCGCCGTTGCTTTTATTAGATGAGGCCACCAGCTCCTTGGATGCAGAGTCAGAAAGGCTTGTTCAACAAGCGCTAGAAGAGGCGATGAAGGATAGAACAACTATAGTCATTGCACATAGATTGGCAACCGTCAAAAAGGCTGACAGAATTGTTGTCATGGAGGACGGTCATATTGTAGAAATTGGCAACCACTCCTCGCTGGTGACCAAAGGAGGCCTCTACTCTCATCTGGCAAAGCTTCAATTCACAGATGCCGAACATTAAGACCAATATCCCAGAATGCTTCAAATAAGTTCATTTATTCATTTCACATCATTCGATGCCATAGCCGCTTCATACTAGCTCTCATAAACTGCGTTGAAGACTTTGTGTTATTTCTAAATAACCAAGTCTGTGCCCCAGTTTCAGGAGTTTGATAAAAAGGAACTCCCAGCTTTTGATAGCGTGCCGTTACGTCTGGATGTGGATGGCCATAGCGATTTCGATAACCATTTTGCGCAAAAGCCTGATCGGGCTTAAGCTTCTCCAGCAGTGCCAAGGAAGAAGAGGTTTTGCTCCCATGATGTGGTGCCATAAAGACAAATTCTCTATCGCCAATCTCTTGTAGCAAGACTGAGTCTAATCGCTCAGTAATTGCAGCTTCACCCTGCCTCTCAACATCACCCGTTAACCAAAAAGAGCTCTGTTGATTACGTACTTCCAGCACACAACTCATCTCATTTGGCTTGCCAAAATATTGATCGGTAAATGTAGTTTCTTCATGAGGATGCCAAATGACAAACTCCACACCATCCCACTCCCAGCGCTGACCAAAACGACATGGGATAGCAGGTATGTTTCTTACCTGTAAATTCTGGAGCAAAGGATTATTACTAGGCAATGAGCCCATCATAGAGTCGAACTGAATCTGCTTTAGTAAGCTTGCGGCACCACCGATGTGATCACTATCACTATGGCTGATCACTATGCGATCAACTTGATGAATTCCCCTACCTCTTAAATAAGGAAGAATTATCCTTTGTCCTGCATCATCTTTTGCCCCTTGAATTGGGCCCGTGTCATACAGCAGTCTTCTATTGGCAGTTTCAATTAAAACCGCAGTACCTTGCCCAATATCCAAAACAATCGCTCTAAATTCTCCTGGATTAAGACGCTCATTGAATTGAGTCGGCCAAGTAAATAAAGGTATGGATAAGGTGATGGCCAGCAACCTCCTCTTCCATGTTTCGCCAATGTCACCGGGACGAATTGCATAAATAATTCCACATCCTGATATCAGCAATTTCCACCATTCTGGCTGCCTTGCCCAAACTACCGACCAACTCCAGCCCGCCATCCTCTCAAGTACCAGAGCCAAATACTCCATAGAGGCATGGGCTGGCATCAATAAATAACGACCTATAAATTCTGGTAGCAAGGCTCCTGCAATAGCGAGTGGCGTCACGATATAACTCACTAGCGGAATAGCAAATGCATTCGCCAATGGAGAAACAATAGAGACTTGATAAAACCAAAATAAAGTAAATGGCAATAATGCTAAGGTAACAACCGCCTGTACACGGCAAGCCTCTCTTAGCGCTTGAAGCGTGCGCTGTATCCAATGCACCTCTAACTCTCTTCCAGTTGGAATGCCTAATAAGCCAGAGGAGTCACCCATGGCATACAGAATGGCAGCTACCGCACCAAAAGACAACCAAAACCCGGGCGTATAAGCTGCCATTGGATCAATCAGTAATACAAAAGCCAAGGCCCACCACCAGATGTCAAATGACCTTGGATTTCTACCAGTCCACAAAGCAAAAGCAACCACCCCAACCATATACATCGTTCTTTGCGCCGGAATCTGAAAGCCAGCTAACCAGGCGTATATAAATGCAGTAGTAAATCCTGATACTGCCGCCACCTTACTAACAGGCGCAATAAGAGGCCAATTGCGACGACGCCAAATAAAGGCAGCCAATGAGGCACCAACACCCGCCAACATAGTTACATGAAGTCCCGATATCGAAATGAGATGTCCAATGCCTGTTGCATTAAATACTTGCCAATCATCTTGATTGATTGCGTTTTGATCACCAATAACCAAGGCAATCAGCACCCCCACATATCTTGCATCTCCCGGTAATATCGACTGTATCTTTTTGCGCAAGTGCCAGCGTCCGAGCTCCATACGCATCTCAAACTCAAGCAAAGCAATATCTCTATCTATCAGCAACTCACCTGATCGAATTGACCCGCTAGCCCCAAAGTCTTGATGAAAAGACCAGCGCTCAAAATCAAAGGTATAGGGGTTTAATGATCCGTAAGGACGCTTGAGCTTAGCCTTCAACCTCCAGCGCTGACCAGGAATAATTTCTGGAATTTCCTGAGGATTTCTCCAGGCGGGCTGCCAACTTAAATATATTCTCTTTGGAAAGTCAATACGCACTTCCCTGTCAGCGATAGCACGATCCACCTCAAAAGCAAACTTTGCACCAGATGAATTACTTTGCGGTAGAGCAGCTACTCTGCCCTCAAGAGAAAATTCTTTGCCCTCCAGGTCTATAGAAAGAATATTTTCCAAACGATTTTCAGCATAGCGCGCATTCCATGCAAAACCCATCGTAACTAAAAGGCTGATGATTGCTAGTTTTTTAGCAATAGTGGAGTAACGCAAAAGATAAATTATTAGAAAGCACGCTACAGCTGTTGCTATACAGACATAGAACCAATATTCAGGGACTTTCGGTAAAAAGAGAAGGAACGATCCCCCGGCGATAAACGCCGTAATAGCGAAGCGCAATGATTTAGGAGGCTAGGTTAAGACTGGGAATGCCTGCACATAATGCAGACCAACGCGGCAATACTTGCATAGCATTGCACCATATAGCTGAAGAAAATTCTGCGTCACTTATGCTTCTAACTAATGCAAGCTCTTTTGCAATCCGCGGTAGAAAAGCGGGCTCATTAAATACGATACCCTCACCTCTAAGCCATGCTGGCGGAATATCAGGCGCATCCGTTTCAGTAACAATGCTATGCAGAGGAAGCTCTTTAAGAAGTCTACGTATTTGTAGAGCTCGTTCATATGTCGCTGCACCACCAAAGCCTAACTTAAAACCTAGCTCGATAAATTGCTCTGCTTGCTGGAAGCTACCATTAAAGGCATGCGCTATTCCACTAGGTATCTTACGGCGACGCAAGGCTTTCAAAATGGCATCTTGTGATCTACGAACATGCAAGATGACGGGTAGCTGATATTTTTGCGCCAAATCCAATTGCGCACTAAAGAAGTATTCCTGCCGATGGGGATCTAAGCCTTCTACGAAATAATCTAAACCAATTTCACCAACACCGACAAAGCGTGAATCAGAGAGTGAATCAATAATCCGATTCTCCAGAATTTGAATATCAACTTCTTGGGCCTGATTGATATACAGAGGATGTATTCCGAGGGTATAGACCAGGCCCGGAATTTGCTGACTGTATTGGTGTGCCATCTCTTTAACTTGAAGACAGTCCGCAACCTTTACAGCCGGAAGCAAAATAGCCTTTACGTTATTTTCAGAAGCGCCCTGAATTACCCTATCTAGCGAATTCATAAACTCAGGAGCATCTAGATGGCAATGGGTATCAATCCACATGGGATGTCGACTCATGCTGAAAACGTCTTTAATACTCCACGCTCTAAATGCAAAATGCGATCACAACGTTTGGCGCGAATTGGATCATGCGTCACGATAACAAAGGCTGTACCTTGATCACGGGCGATATCTAACATTAAGTCAAATACACTATCAGCGGTCTCGGTGTCCAAATTGCCAGTCGGCTCATCAGCGAGAACGCAAGCAGGATTTCCTACTAAGGCACGAGCTACCGCAACACGTTGACGCTCTCCACCCGATAGCTCCCCAGGAGTGTGAAGCTCACGCTGTGCAAGACCTACCGCTTTCAGTATTTTGCTAGCACGGTCCATAGACTCGTCATTACTTAGACTACGAATACGTAAAGGTAAGGCAACGTTCTCTATTGCACTAAATTCATCTAAGAGATGATGGAACTGATAAATAAACCCAAGACTATGATTACGTAGTAGATCTAATTTTTTTACTGATAAGTTACTCAGATTTGAGCCGGCCAACATGACTGAGCCAGCACTTGGACTATCTAAGCCACCCAACAAGTGCAGCAATGTACTCTTGCCAGACCCCGAGGAACCAACAACAGCCACCTTTTCTGAAGGGGCCACATCTAAATCAATTGCTCTTAGAACCTCCACCGCAGTAGGTCCTTGACCATAGGTCTTGGCTAGGCCCCGAGCCTTTAGTACCAGACTTTCAACATTACTCATATCGCAGGGCCTCCGCAGGCTGTACCTTGGCAGCACGACGACTTGGGTACAACGTTGCCAATACTGAAAGACCGAAAGCCATTAAACCGACTGTAAGCACATCACCCGCTCTCACATCGGATGGCAGCTCACTAATGAAATACACCTCACGCGGCAAAAACTGCACACGAAAGATCGCTTCAATTACTGGAACAATGACATCAATATTCAGTGCAATCAATAAACCTAGCAACACCCCAGATAAGGAGCCTAGTAAACCAATTGCTAATCCCTGAATCAAAAAGATTCTCTGAATAAGTCCAGGGCTAGCGCCCATTGTTCTCAGGATGGCAATATCAGCCTGCTTCTCATTAACCGTCATTACTAAAGTAGATACCAGGTTAAAAGCAGCAACTGCAATAATTAGAGTCAGAATAATGAACATCATTTTCTTTTCAGTCTGAACGGCTGCAAACCAATTGCGATTAGACCTTGACCAATCAGTCACCCAAAGAGCTTGAGGAACAACCGCTGATAATGCATTGGCAACCTCGGGAGCTCGCTGCATTTCATCAACCTTGACACGCAGGCCTGAAGGGTCACGCAGGCGTAATAGGGCTGCAGCATCTTTCCAATGCATGATAGCTAAAGAACTATCGTATTCATAATGGCCGCTATCGACAATGCCTACCACTTGGAGGATACGCATACGCGGCATAGCGCCTGCAGGAGTTAAATCACTTTCAGGGACTATTAAATTGATACGATCGCCTACGTGTGCACCGACAATCGCTGCAAGTTGTGCTCCTAAAGCAACGCCAAAGCTCCCAGGCTTTAAGTCCTCAATACTTCCCGCAACAAATTGTTTAGGGAGATCAGAAACCTTACCTTCCTCGCTTGGCAAGATACCCCGAATAGATACGCCACGCATCATGTTGTCACGACTCAACAAACCTTGTGAACTTACCATCGGTGCTACACCAACGATGTGCGGTTGCTGCGCTACCTTTAGTGCCAGCGGCTCCCAATTTACTAGCCCGTCTGGAGAAATAATTTCTACATGAGAAAGGACAGATAGCATACGGTCCCGTACCTCTTTCTGAAAGCCATTCATCACTGAAAGCACCACAATCAGAGAGGCGACACCCAAAGCGATGCCCGCAGTGGAAATACCAGAAATAAAGGAAAGGAAGCCATCGCGTTTGCCTACCGTCTTACGACGCTTAGATCGGGTGTAGCGCAGGCCAATTTCTAGCTCAATAGGAAGTCTCAACATAGCCACAGTTTAGTGAATCGCGAGGACAAACTGATGGAATACCTAAATGCCACCTAAAATCAGGGGAATGACTGCAAATTCTGCCCCTTCCCATGCCTCTATGAGCAATTCGCGCCGCTTTACCCTGATGGTATCTGGGGAAGATGCCTTGGATGCGCTCGAAACCAGAGATAGTCCTCAGCAAGGACTTCCTCATGAGCGCTTTTTACTGGGAGAAAAAGTTCCGCTTGCCCCTGTTTTACTGCTTGGGCAATCCAATCAAGTAGTCAACCCAAATGAAATGATTGCCTGCCTACAGCCAGTTCACTTGCATGCTACACGAGATCACCTCATTTTGATGGGGCAAAGTCAGATTGATCTGACCGAGAAAGAGTCGTCGCAATTACTCAAAGTTGCCCTTCCTTTTATCGAAGAAGATTTTCAGAGTACGGTCCTATTTCAGAATCGGCACTATTGGTTTATTCCTGCGGGACCCTTTACCAGTTTAGAAAGTTACAGTGTTGATCAAGCTCATGGTCGCAATATTGACTGGTGGATGCCGCGGGATACTCAAGAAGAGGGTATCGCTAAACGCTGGCGCAAACTGCAAAATGAAATCCAAATGCTCTGGCATATTGACTCTACCAATGAAGAACGAGAGCAGCGTGGTATGCCTAGCATCAACTCGATCTGGATTAGTGGCATTGGCAAACTTAATACCGTACAAGTTCCCACAGTATTAAAACAATCACAACGCCTCATTGGCTCACACCCATTGCTGGCAGGGCTTGCAAAGCTATTAAGCCTTCCATACGAAATCAGCTTGAATGATCAAAATCTAGCTGGTGCCTTTGCTTGGCTTGACCAACCAAAGCATGTTTGGCCACTATTGAGTAAAGCACTGCTGGATAAACAGCTAAATGAATTAGTCATCATTGATTTTCCAAAAGGTAAGGTACGCGAGCGCACCTTTACTAGCAAGGGCCTTTCCAAAAAATCTTGGGTCTTCTGGAAAAAAGCAGAACTTCTCACCTGGAAAGAGATTAGTCATACATGAGTGTGAAATTAGTATGAGCCTTTTCTCTCAACGCCCCTTCTCAGAGCGTACGGCTACTTGGCTAGCGCAGAGTGGATTACATCCTCTGCTTGCTCGACTCTATGCATCTCGAGGACTCCAGTCGCCAGAAGAACTCTCGCTCGATTTAAAGCAGTTGATTTCACCAGTGGAGCTCAAGAATTGCATTAGTACCGCATCTTTACTCGCAGATATCCTTGAGACAAAAGAGCCTATGCTCATCGTTGCAGACTATGACTGCGATGGCGCCACTGCCTGTGCGGTTGGCTTACGGGGCTTACGTATGTTGGGGGGGGCTG
>Ga0214207_1000500_pt1 | contig 11690 bp, 27 predicted proteins | sample TroBogEpilimnion_6_FD_153045 | JGI IMG/M metagenome (GOLD analysis project Ga0214207, IMG submission 153045) | Freshwater microbial communities from Trout Bog Lake, WI - 13JUL2009 epilimnion | ecosystem: Environmental > Aquatic > Freshwater > Lake > Epilimnion/Euphotic zone | place: Trout Bog... | reverse complement strand
GTAGCAGTGGTGATACATCAACCAGTACCGGAACAACTACAGGCGGTGGGACGACGACAACGGGCGGTGGCACAACCACAACTGGTGGTGGGACAACCACGACAGGCGGCGGAACGTCAACTGTTGACCCAGCAGTTACCGCGTTAAATCAAATTTATCAATCTGATTTTGGGCGGGCTTATAATCCAGCGACTGATTCGTATTGGGCAAATCAAATCAAGTCCGGTGCAGAATCCCTTACAAATTTGGATAAATTGAAACAAGATATTGCGTCCGGCGCATTGGGCGCTGATAAAACTTATTACACTTCAACGCTTGGTGGTACGTCAGGTAGTCCTGCAATAAGCGGCGGGGGTGGTTTTAACCCGGCAAGTTTTGGTAGCAGTGGTGATACATCAACCAGTACCGGAACAACTACAGGCGGTGGGACGACGACAACGGGCGGTGGCACAACCACAACAGGCGGCGGAACAACTACGACAGCAGACCCAACTCAAACTTTATTAAACAACATTTATCAATCTGATTTTGGGCGGGCTTATAACCCATCCACTGATTCGTATTGGGCGCAGCAAATTGCATCAAATCCATCTCTTGCAAGCAACCCTGTTCAATTAGCAAATACAATTGCGGGTGGTGCTGCTCAAGGCAGTTCTGATGCCGCTGCATATCAGAAAGCCATGACGGTAAATCCCGTTACGGACAATGGTGGATCAATTAACCCCGTAATCCCATCAGGCGTCGGCCCCGGCTATGTTGCAAACTTAAACGCCGCCAATGCAGACCCTGCGGTACAAGCCGCCTTAAACGGTGCCGTTGATGCAGGTATTCCGGGCTTCACTGTCAAGAAAGATGGCGGCCCTGTTCACTCCCACAAAACCCATCCGTTTTACTACCACAATGGCAGATGGCATCACGGGTAAGGTGAATGGATCCGTTTACCCTTATAGCTGGCGCTACCGCAATTTATAACTCCATTAAATCCGCCGTTGATTCGGGTCGGGACATGATGGAGACTGCGGAGAAGGTAAGCAATTTATTTAGTAAAATCGGCCAGATTGTTACGGTAACATCAACGCCGCAGAAGAAAAAACTATTCCAAAGCCAAGCGGATTATGAGGCGGAGGCGGTAAAACGCTACGCTGTTAAGGCCAAAGCTCAGGATATGCAGCTTCAGGTAAAAAACATGTTCGTGGGCCAATATGGTCCTGCGGCGTGGGAGGGTATCCAGCGGCAGGTGATTGAGATGCGGAAAGAGGCGGCCCGTCAAGCCGCCGCCGCATTAAAGGAGCAGGAAGAAAACCGCAAGGATTTGATTATGGTTAGCAGTATTGTGGGTTTTCTGGTATTAGGTATCGGCGCAGTTGGTATATTTCTTATGATAACGGTGAAATAACATGCTTCAAGCTCTCAAACATATGTTCACAGGCGTGGACAACATGACTTGGGACATTGGCCGCATCCTATGGGCCAAAATGTCCATTGTTTACTGTGCGGTCACCGCGTATCAAACGGTGATGCATGGGAATTTTGACCCTCAAAACTGGGCTATTGGCGCATCCGCTATCCTTGCTGGCGGGGGCGGTGGATTGGCATTGAAGTCCAAGACGGAGCCATCGTAATGTTCTTCCTCCTCCTTAATCCTTGGGTGCGTAATGCAGCAATCGCCGTTGCAATAAGTGTTATACTTGTTCTGAGCTATGCGTACTGGGCGGGCCATGAAAAAGCTATAGGGGCCGCCAGTGAGCGGGCGCAGGAAGAAGTTGTAGCGATTGAGCATGAGCAGAAGGTTGATGCGGAAACGGTTAAGATTGACCAATCCGTGTCCCAAGATAACACCCCACAGGACACCCTTCAGAAACAGTGGAGCCAGCCATGAAGCGGATTCTTATATTGGTATCAATATTACCTTTGGCGGCGTGCATGCCTAAGCCGGAAACCAAGATTGTGGATACATCTTGCAATTGGGTTAAGCCAATTTACGTCAATAAAGATGATAAGTTGACCAATAAGACCGCCACACAAATTTTGTCCCATGACGACAAGTGGAAACAGTTCTGCGGGAATAAATAATGAAAGATAATTTTGAACAATGCCTAGCCCTCGTCTTGAAGGAGGAGGGGGGATATGTTAATGACCCCCGTGATCCGGGGGGCCGGACAAATCACGGTGTTACTCAGAAAACTTGGGAAAGTTACGTCGGTCATCCGGTAACGGAGATGGACATGATGAACTTGACGATTCAAGATGTCGCCCCCCTGTACAAAGAACAGTATTGGGATAAGATAAATGGCGACTCACTTCCTCTTGGCATTGACTATGCCACTTTTGATATGGCTGTTAATAGTGGGGTAACCCGTGCGGCAAAAACCCTCCAGCAGGTATGCGGTGTGGGTCAAGACGGGCAAGTCGGGCCAACAACAATTGCTGCTGCTGAAGAGGCAAACGGTCGCGAGGTTGCGACGCGAATCTGTGAAGCCCGATTAGCTTTCCTACAAGGACTCCCTACATGGAACATCTTCGGTAAAGGCTGGGGTGCACGTGTATCAAGGGTTGAAAACTTAGCGTTCCGTATGGTAGAGTAGAGGTGCCGGGGTTTTTCCTTCCCACGGCATCCTCCCTGACTTGAGGGGGCTGGTTACGTGGGGCCAGCCTCCTCCTTTTCATTACTAATCGTGATAATGTATTTACAGCTTTGCACGACGGGGAGATTGCTCCCGTTGTTCTTGTAAATCCTCTCACTATCAATCCACTGCAATTCTTTCAGCCCCTTCATCGCACGAATCACCACCGCCCGATTCGTCAGCGTTGCCTCCGCAATCTCATCCAATGTAGCGACAAAAGACTTAGGGCCGTAATGGTCCAAAATACGGAGCATCAGGAGTTGCTCCCGCATCCGTGCATTAGTCGTCCAAATCACAACTTGGATCATCTCCGTAATTGTGGGCGGGTTACAACTAACAGTTGCGTTCATCATCATCCTCATGGGAGGGCATATTAATCTCCCTCCGTTTGAATGTCAGATTGGTTTGCGCCCTAACATCCGGGTTTGCATATGTCCAAATCTCACCCGTGTTATCCTGTACGCACACCCACAGAAGGTGATGCTCTTCGCCATAATCAATGACTAAGTGCGCTAATGCTGGACCCCGTGGGGTCAACATCGGTAGGGTTGGTCTGAGTTGCAAAATCAATGTGTTTGCTCCTTACCCGCTTCAAGGAGGTGCTTGAGATAGTCTTGAGTAATCCCCTTCACCTTCTTTAATGTCATCTCCAACGTATTATCTTCCAGCACTTCGCGGTTCATCATGCAGATAATTAGCATGAGTGCGACGCTATGTATGATAATTGCGTCAGACATTTTCTTTGTGATCTTGCCATCAGCAATCATCTCCATGACGGATTCACTAATCGCGAAGGATAATTTATCCGCCATAGGAAAGGCGTGGTCGTAAATATCTTCAAGTGGGTTTTCTTCCTGATTTGGATCAAAACCTTCTGGTAGAATAAGTTTCATTTTACTTCTCCCGTAAGACTACTGTCCCATCCATTTTGCGTTTCAGTGGGGACCTTTTACCAAAAGGTAGCGGCGTCCGTGATACGTGACCTCCAAGGTGACGTGCTTCGCGCCGTTTAGCCTTTGCAATTTGACCCACGTCATCAGACGTTTTTGCTCTATGGCATTTAATATGGGCCAATTCCCAGTTAGCCTCAATATCTTCCCCGCCCATCGCAAGAGGAATACGGTGCTCCAACTCCCAAGCTTCTCCAACATTAATTTTACCCCCGCATATGTGACACAGGCCGCCCCGTGATTGGAACAGCGCGACCCGCTTCTTCGCGGATATTGAAGCCCGTTTTACCATGGGAGATCTGAATCCAATGCGTCTTTAACGGATGACTGTGCCTGTTGTGGCTTTGGGAATGATCCCTTTGACTCAGGCGGCTTAATTTCATCACCCATCCGTCCACCAAGAAAATCAATGCCATTCTTGGAAGTCTTACTCCAAAACGCTAATTCATAATCTTTCCCATCAATACGGATGGACCCCCGCCAATCTGGCTGGCTTTCTTTAGTCTTACGATCATTCGCGAACAACGCTGCGTCGCCATGCTTCTTTTCATACGCCATTTTACTTACTCCATAAGTCAACAATGTTAAAACCAATCATCTTCTCCACCTCATGGAGGAGTTCGTATTGGTTGATTTCTGGTATTACTTCTTCCGTTATTACATCCAAAGCGCTCTCAAAGAACTTTCGGAACTCTTTTTGATCCATTGCGTTAAAGCTAATGGATCTTGCGACCCACCAGACTTTATCGTCGTGGAACCTAACCTCCTCCACATACCCAAGGCGGATCTTCAACCAAAGTAGTAGCTGTTCCGGCTTGCGGTACGTGTCGTGGTTCTCACAAATCTTCTGAATTAACGCCCAGAAGAACCTATGTTGTTTTGAACTACGGGGCCGTGTAATCGTCACGGATAAATCTTTCCCCGTAGGGAACTCAGATAAAGCTTCTTCGTCCACTAGGGAGCAAGGTTCCAATTTGCTCCCATTGCGGCGAACATAAATGACTTCAGCCATTGCCTTTCAGTGCGTCCCTACGAATTATATACAGATCTTTTAATTCGGCCCGATGTTTGGGTATCATCATTTCTAATGATTTTGCATTTTTAACCGACCACTGTGATAATTCTTCAACGGTTTCGGATCTTTCCATCGCTTCTTTTGCAATTGTAAAGAACTCTTCACTGTCCTTTGGCTGCATCCCCGGCTCCATTTGCTTCAATGCTGCCTTAGCCTTTACAGGGGTTGCATCAGCCGCCTGAGCAGCATTGCCGTCATCATCATCCTCACCCGCGACACCCACCAAACCAAATAGCGAATAACGGCGGGCATAGGTCATCGCTGACCCCATTTCCTGCGGGCGGCCAAGGCCACCTACCGGATAGTCCGATTCAAGCCATTGTCCAGACTTATGAACGATACGGGTGTTAAGGATAATTATTCCATCCATTACGGACGTACCTTGAACGAATGCCAACCCGTGCTTTGCGTAGCATTCGCGGATCGCATCCAGACCGTCAGAGAGATCCACATAGCGGGATTTAAAGTGCGGGTTGATCTTGTTCTTAGGCGGGTTCTTCAACGCTCCCTGTGCGGCTGCTAGGGCCGTGGAGAGGTGTTCAATGCTTTCACTTGTCTTCATAATCTTTCCTTTCAGTGTGCTTTTTTTCTGTCTGGGTTACCAGTTACTTCGTACAGTATTGCGCGGGCGTGTCCGTCCGCGATATCAATCTCCCTTGGGGCGGAGGGGTTTTTCAATTGCTTCGCAAGTTCAGGCAGGAGTTCCGCTAACCTATCCCTTATAAATTGCCCCTCATCCGCCGCGACTAAAGGATGAACTTCAATTTGGAAACCATCTGTCATCATGTGGATTTCCAATATTAAAACGCTTTTTTCGCGCATATTAATCACCCTTTAATCTTAACGCACCCCGCTTATCGCGCTTGATGCTGACACCGTATCCATAAGCTTCCGCCATATCTTCCTCCATCAGTCCTTTCAGACCGGAGGCGGCTTCATCGTATAATTTCTTGCCTACGGAATTGAGTTGCAACTGATTCGCGAAGTTAGCCCACGCATTATTACCCGTCATATCAACGCGGCGTACAGCATCCACCGGAGGCCGTACGGTAATTGTAACTGGCGGCGTGCCATCTTTGACACAATCCCAGAAACGACGTTCCGCATCAATCAAGATATCAGCGTATATCGCATCAAGGTTTATGTCGTACTTGTCCCACTTATGGTTACCGTAAAAGACGGATAAAACAGCCTTTTCCACACCGCACACCAACATATTATGCGTTAGTTGCGGATAATAGCGGTCCATAATTTCATCGTCCTTAGAGAACGCAGAAACATGTTTAGCTTCAAAAACGGTGAGGCCGTCGTCTGTGAGTCCGTCAAGGGTACATCCCATGAAAGGGTGAGATAAACTAACCTTCTGGGTACCGTTATCCGTAACATGACGACCTGTCTGCTTTGTAAACCACTGTATGTTAAAAGGTTCTGTAAAAACTCCCATCTGTACTGGAAGTGCGTCGGACAGATCATGATCTTCTGCTTTCCCTCTTTTTATTTTCCATAATTCAAGAATACGTTCTTCATCACCGCCCATAATTGTGTTTGCATCTGACCCGCCCAATAGTTTTGAGCGGAACTCTTTCTGTTCCTTCGTAAGTGCCATTTTTATCTTTCCCGTTGTTAATAAGTTGAAATTCTCACTGATTCGCTAAATTGTCAACTACTTAATCACAGTTTTATAAATTCCCCCGCACTGATGGGTGCGAAGTATGTTTTTGCTGATGTTTTCAAGTATTTATCATACACATCATCCACCTCCCATTGATCCATTGTATCCGATTTAACAATGCATGCATGGGTGAGATTCTGATTAACGACAAAGTATGCAAAGGCGTTTATCCGGTGGGCTTTCCCCACCTCATTAATAATGATCCTCCTATATTTATAATCCTCCGCTGATGTAAAATCGTGTGTGTTTCTCTTCACCTCAATCACGTAATCTTTACCATTGGGGGTGTGACAAATAATGTCACCCTGATCAACGTAATCAAGAGCGTTTGAGACATTTGGTGCTAATTCCATCGCTGGAATAGTTACGGTCAAACCTTTTTCCCGCCAGATGTATTGCGCTACCTTAAAAACTGCCTCACCCGAATTATTAAACCGCCGACTAAATATATCCCACCGCTCTTCACTGGTCGTCATGCGTAAACCTTTTTATTTGGGATCGTATAAATTTTGAAGTGGTACGGACACCATGATTTGCTTGGGACTACGGGATGCCCGCAGTACAGCGTATCCATGTGCTTAATTGGCCCCACAATAGCCCTGCACTCAAAATACCGCAAATCCTCCAATGTTTTGTTTAAGGGGACAAAGTCCTCAAACACTGGCACCTCCACAATTTTCATGGGCAGAACGCGAACTGGATTAGGGTTCTTTATATTAAAACTGGCCCCGCGCCTTTTCTCCCTCTCTTTTCTGGGTAGTGCATGCGGCAACTGCTCCTTGGGGAGTGTCCTTTGCAGGAGTGGTATGCCCTTCCGGTGGCATATACCAATAACGGAATTTTTATTCCGCCCCACTAATTCAAGCGCGATATTTTTCGCGGAGTATCCTTTGGAGGCCAAATCCGATACGAACTTGATCTCCTCCCATGTCCAAGGTTTGACTTGTTGAACCATTTTCAATTTCCCCGTTATTGATGCTTGACAGATAAACATACAGTTGATAAGTTGTCAACAAAAATGGAGAAAAGAATGGTTCATATGATTGCACAACGGGTAATTAAGAAACTTGGCGGCCCCCGCGTCGTTGCGGATATGTTAGCGATGTCCACACAGGCTGTGTATAAATGGACATGGCCTACGGAGAAGGGTGGGACGGGTGGTTTTATCCCCGCCCGTCGCCAGATTGAATTAATGGTTGCGTCAAAACAACGTGGCATTATCTTAACCAAAGACGACTTTTTTCCGAAGGATGCTGATGATGCCGCCGAAATACAAAGTGAGCCCCAAGGCCGACCGCACGTTTGATGGGATTACGTTTGACTCAAAGGGTGAGGCGAAACGTTATCTTGAGTTAAAACTGGCGGAAAAGGGTGGTTTGATTCAGGATCTGCAATTGCAATATGGATTTGATGTGTACATTAATGATCAGAAATATTGTACATACACTTGCGATTTTTCGTACATTGATACGAAAAGTGGGAAAGTGATTTACGAAGAGGTAAAATCAACGGGGTCGGTTAAAGATGCGGCATATCGTCTCAGGAAGAAAGCCGCCGAATTGTACCACGGGGTCAAGATTACGGAGTTCCTAATTGGCTGGAATCCGAAGTTGACCCGAAAGAAGAAACGGGTTAAAAAGATAAGCAGCCCCGACGACTAATCGGGACTGCTCTAATGGGTGACGGGACGCCAATCCCTAATCCTTAAACTTGGTCTGCGGAAGTTCAGGACTAATCTCCATATAGTCCAAAGACGACCGCCTTACAATAGGTAGTAGGTCGTTATGTCTTTTCAGTCCATGGCTTGGGCCACATCTCAAAAATTAGAACACGCGACTGATAAGTATTTGCTTATCATGCTGGCAAATTATGCCAATTCTGATGGTGAATGTTATCCATCCATTGAGCGAATCAGTGAAGACACCGCTATGGATCGTAAGACCGTAATGAGGTGTTTTGCTAATTTAATTGAATTGGGATTGATCGTTGATACGGGCAAACGTGTTGGATCACGTGGAAACACTAAAGTAGTTCGCTTAAATGCTAACTACTCAACAGGTACCGTTTTTCCCGACGACAAGTCCCAAAATTGGTACAGTAACCTATCAGGGAACCAAGATACAATTCCTTCGGAATTGGAAGATCCAGTACTTAGCATTTTTGATACCCCTGAAGAGCCGCCAGTGGATAACACCAAGGCATTCTGGGATCAGGCGGTTGGAATGCTAACGTCGTTGGGCGTTGCAAAGGCCACGGTGAACTCATTCGTTGGCCGATGTTTGAAAATGACGGGGCAGGATCAGGAAAAGGTAATGGATGCAATTCAGGCGGCGGTGGATGCTGAACCGCACGATGCAATCCCGTACATAGTCGCGATCTTAGGCGGCAACAAAAAGAAAACAAAAACCGCGAAACAGAAGGAGATTGAGGATGCCTTCGCGAAATTGGAAGCAGCAAGCGAAAGACGAAAGGCGCAATGGGCCGCTGAGCTTGGAGAGGACTACACCGGAGAGGGCGGTAGCGAAGATATACAACTGCTACAACCTGAACCACATACCCAACCCATCCCTGTTGTTGGAAAACGCAGCGAAGGCGTTGGAACGGTACCCCGCAGAAGTTCTGCACAAATTAGCAGACCCAGCAGGGGGTATCTTAACGAAGGCCAAGTTCCCGCCGACCATTTCTGAACTGGTGGCGGAAGCTGAAAGTTACATAAAACAAACAAGCAAAAATTTTGTGTAAGGAAAGAACATGAAAATTGAGGATTATCCGCAATTGTTTAGGCTATCCAATGAAGTTTTTGATAGTTTGGAAATGAGTGAGGTGATAGCAACAATTAAAGACATGAATAAGTTGGGCATTGATATTGCGCCAACGAAAAACTTTGCAATTGAAGTTGATACTAAATTTTTTAACAAAATGTTAACTCAATTAGCAAGCATGCCAGAACATAAAGAAAAACTCAAAACGCAGAAAGAATTACCAATAGGTTTATATGTTGAATATAAAATGTATGACGATAAATGCATTAGGGATTTTCAGTATAGGGTTTTTCAAATTCGGGATGGGAAAAAAATAAACTGGTATGATCAATTACTGGAGTTGAGAAAAAGTGAGGAGTACCTTGACGAATCTGAAAATACTTTTTCCGCTTATGCGACATTGCTAGTACAAATATTAGTTGTTCTTCTTGCAACAAAAAATTCAGTGAGATCAATTAAAGCAAACAAAGATTTGGTAAAAGGGAAGTTTAATAAAGCTAACAAATATCGGAAAGATTATCCAATCACTACAACAATAAGTATTGGTCATATCACTGAAACGATGCGTTCAAACGGAGATCAAGCACGGGCAATACGCCCACATTTAAGAAGGGGACACATCCGCAATCAACATTACGGACCAAATAACGAACTTATAAAAGCTATTTTTATTCAACCATGCTTTGTCAATGCCGATGAAGGGTGGATTGCTGAAAGACGTGCATATAACGTACATTAATCAACGGAGGGTAAAATGGATACGACAAAGCAGAAGACGCATGGGGATTATAAAAATACCGCCACCATCAGCCAAGCGCTCAAGGGCGTCATGTTGGCGGGTAAGAACTGGGATGTATTAAAAGATACGCAGCGGGAGGCATTGGAGTTAATTGCAATGAAGATTGCGCGAATCCTTTCCGGTGATCATAATTATCGCGACCACTGGGATGATATTGAAGGGTATGCGGAGTTAGGCGGGGACAATAGTGGCATGAGTATGCCGCAGGTCAATCTTGATCTTACTAAAGCATTAGGGGGCGGCAATGATTGATTTTTCAAAAGTTAGCGATGAAGATTTAATCAAAGACACTTTGATTAAACTTTCAGCAGAAGAACGTCAGGCTGCAACTGGTTTTGGAATGACATTGGAAGAATATGCGAAGGCGAAAGCCCTTCATATAATTCGTTTGAGGCAAGTTAAATTTGTATGGCAAACAATGGACACGGCACCCAAAGACCGCATGATATTATTGGGCGGTAGGGATGAGGAGGGCAATGAATGGGTGGATTCTGGCTATTGGGAAACGTACGAAATTTGGCCTGAAGAATCGCGGCCTGATCCTGAATGGGCTTGGGATGTGTGGTTTGAACCGAAATGGTGGATGGAATTACCGGAGTTACCGAAATGATGGGAGAAACATGGACCAACAATGAAATCAGGGGGCTTTTGGAGCAATTACAAACAGCAACAAAAGATATGGTTCCCCGCCGTCATTACATAAACGTTTTAAAGTCTTTGGCCGCCATTCAAATGACTGTAGAAAGGCTTAGGAGCGGGGTTCGTAACAAAGCTTTGTATGAAGAAGCATCATTGGTTTTGGATGTCCTTGAAGGCATTTTAAGCGAATCTGGGGCGGGTATAATTGGCGAAATGATGACAATTGAGGAGCGGACCAAATTAAATGCTGAGATGATGATGAGGAATTATAAATGGAGGAAAAAATGACTGATAACCCACATTATGTGACGCCTGAAGAGGCTGAAAAAATGGGATGCTGCATGAGTATGAATAGGCCAGAATTTGCTGCTTCATGTATTGGCAAAACGTGCATGGCTTGGCGGTGGGAAATGAAACCAAGTATGTTAATTAATTGGGCGGCAACCAAATATCAACCGGACCCGCAACCACACTGGATTAGGATTGGCGACCATCCTTATAAAGATGCAATAGACAGAAAGTCCGGTCAATTTATTGAGGGTACAGGAAAGGGCTATTGCGGGATGGTGCAGTCATGACTGAATGGCAACCAATAGAAACAGCGCCTAAAGACGGAACAGATATTATTGTCATGTACATTGATATTGCTACGCAGTTCGTTCGTATTGCTTTTTGGCTTGATTATGAATGGGATCCTTCAATAAATGGTTGGTGGACGTACGATTGTGGTGAAGATGAATTGATGGCCCCTATTTATGCGCCCACCCATTGGATGCCATTACCGGAGCCGCCAAAATGATCCACTTCCTTGGCGGTATGCAGTCTGTCACAACAACCTACTTGGTGTGGTCACGTTACAAGACCGCCAGTATGCCTGATTGGGAATGGGTAAATGATTTGCCTGATGGTGTATCTCAGGTGGCGCATTGGGTTATTAAGAGGATAGCAAAATGAAAAAATGGACAATTCAAGTAACGTATGATGCTAATAATGAAGATGGCAAAAAGTTCCGTGCCAGAACGGTATTTCAAACAGAAGCAGAAAATATAGGTCAGGCATACAAAACCGCTGACGAAGCATTCAAAGGTCGTGATGATGTAAAACTGGGAGCAATCATTTCAGGCCATCACATGATGATGCCATAAGGATATTAACATGAGACAGTGGAT
>Ga0214207_1000499_pt1 | contig 11702 bp, 29 predicted proteins | sample TroBogEpilimnion_6_FD_153045 | JGI IMG/M metagenome (GOLD analysis project Ga0214207, IMG submission 153045) | Freshwater microbial communities from Trout Bog Lake, WI - 13JUL2009 epilimnion | ecosystem: Environmental > Aquatic > Freshwater > Lake > Epilimnion/Euphotic zone | place: Trout Bog... | reverse complement strand
CTGCAACGCTATCGTATGCCATAGAAATTCCTTATAGATTGGCTGATTTTATGCCAAGTGTAGCATTTATACAACGCATTTTAGCCCATCCAGCTTGCTGGCAGTTGGTAATTGGCTTTTTGTTTTGGCGCTTTTCTTGGTTCGTTGACCATCAAACCAATGTATCGAAAAGCGTCTGCACCGTGGCTATAGTTGCAATGCAATGGCTTTTGGCTAAATTGCTTAGTGTCAGGATCTACATCATAACGATAATGGCGTAAGCATTGCAGGCCATCGTAACAGTTATTGCGATCAAACCAACACTTATTAAAGATCATTCTGGCAGCGTTGATTGAATCTACTATTGGTGTACGTTCAATGACTCTTGTGTTATATCCCGAAGCTCTAACAATTTCTTCGATACTTCTGCCATTAGAAGATAATGTTTTATTCCCTGCATCATGAGGTAACCACAAAGTGTCGATAACGTATCCATATTCTTGTATTTTAGCAAGATAGTGGGCTATTGTCTGCTGGGTGTTCTCGTAATACCGTATTAGTCTTGTTTCCATGCCAATAAACTGAACAAACCAAATAGCAGTAGCATCTGCCCAGCCCAAATCAAATACAGCATGAACAGGCTTAATTGGATCGTAGGGTACATTGGTTATTCTTCCATCTAGTTCTGCTAAATTCATTTCTTTAGCGAATATAGCACCATCTACAGTCTGTCTGCAAAGGCCTTCCCAAACCGTATTGTAAGCATCTTTGTCCCTACTAAATAAGGCATCTTTCTCTAATTTGAGCGTATCAGGAAACCAGGGATTGTCTGACCAATTAACTTTGACAGTCTTGCAGTTTTGAGGCGGATTAACCACAAACCTCTGATACGTTTCATCGCTTTCGAGTTCTGGGTTAAATGTGACCCAAATTTCAGAGCCTTCTTTTCGGATCGTAGGTATAAGAATGTTCCATGAATTACGGCTGATTGAGGCACTTTCCTCTGTCCAACAAATGTCGACCCCTTCGTATGATTTGATGTTTGCCGTATTGTTCTTAAGCCCAACGAACGCAAACTCCGTTCCATTCTTCCCTCGGATGGATGTTTGAGTAACTTCATAAAAACTTTCTAACTTTAATTCTACGATTTGATCGGCTAATAGTTTATGAACAGATTGGCCTATCGAGTTTTGAAACTCACGGGCGCAGAGAACCCTAGTAGGTTTTTTAACGCCAAGCACAAGTAATGCCCTAGCGACACCCCAAGATTTAGCGCCTCCACGACCACCATAAAGCACCTTATAGCGCATTGGTTCAAACAGAAACGCAAGCTTATGTGGGAATTCAACGGCAGATAACGCTTCCCGAATTTCTGATGTGATTTCACTCACTTGGCTTTACAAACCTGACTTCAATAGCATTAATGATGGAATTACCTTCGCTATCTTCAAAAGTATTAGCTTGGACTGCCTTTCCATCAACTCTGTCCATTACTTCCTTAACAGCCCAAGGCTCACCCTCAATAGCTGCATCTACCAGCTTCTCAGCAATAGCTCTAAGCTTTAACGCATCGTCTTGCACAAGAGCTTTACGCAACTGACCATAAAACAGTTTGCCCTTCGCAGCATTTTGGTTTCCCTTCATGCTTTCAGCAATCTTTTCGTTTTTAGCTAAGTCAGTTGTCATCTTCTTGATTTTGTTGTTTTTTTACAACACTTACGATAGTGAAATATCAGGCTCTTTAGGAACTTCTTCTTTCTGTTCTACAGGAGGATTAGATGCTTGGATCTGAGCTACTTGTGGTGCTGCTTGCCCATGAATCTTTGCAATTAATCCAGCTACATCTGCATAAGCTTGTTGGCTAATGTGCTTTAACGCTGCTTCTACTTCAGCGATTTCTAAATATAAGTTAATCATTTCTTTTTACCTTTCTTAGCTGCTTCACGCTTTACTGCATACGCAATGGCAACTGCTTGTTTTGGTGGCTTGCCACCTTCTTTGATTTCTTTTTCCACATTGGACTTAAATGCGGCTTTGCTTGTGCTTTTTTTAAGAGGCATATTAACAATTCCAGTTCTTTAATGATGCCTTGGCTCGTTCTGCTGGGCCTTTGGCTTTTTTAACAACGCCTTCCATCCTTGCACAAAAAGAGGCTTTACGACCTTTATCTTTCTCTGTCTTCGGATTTGGGGCAGGGGCTTTTAAATGACTTCCGTTCTTGGCATTGTATTCAGCACGACCTTTGGCAGTCATACCAGCGCCTTTTTCCGTAGGGTTGTATGTCTTACCCTTACCAGTAGTCTTATGGGCAATAGGTTTATCGTGCTTTGTAGCCATTATTTCTTCGCAGTCTTAGCAGATTCTTTAAATGCTTTAGCTGTAGGTGCGCCTTTAGTGCCAGGCTTACGCATTTTCTCTACAGGCTTGCCTTCTGCCTTTTCTTTCTTGATGCGCTCTTGTTTAGCATGGATATTGGCATATAAGCCAGGTTTAGTAGCCACGGTTTTTTCCTTTCGGGTGGTTGCTTTCTTGAGTTGTGGTTTTTTTACAACATCTTTAATCTGTTGTTTATTTACAACAAACTGTTCTGGCGCTGGAAAAGGCCAAGGCAATTCTGCTTTTGGCTTTTCTTTTGCAAATAAGCTTTTAATCCATTTAATCATGTTATTCCCCCTTTATTTAGCAAATCTTCGTTTTTGAGCATCGCTCATTTTTTTGCGTGTTTCTTCAGAGAATACACGACCTTTCATTTTTTGGCGCATATATTCTTTATGTTCTTCTGTGTGGTGTTTACCTTGAAAAGCTGTTTTTCCAGTTGGAATCCCTTTTCTTCGTTTGTTTGATTCCGCAATTTTTAACCTCATTTCATCGGTAAAATGTTCTGATTTAAAGGTTCCTGGCCTTCCAATTGCTTTTTGCGATAACTTTTTCTTTGTTTCCTCTGGCATTACATAGGTTCTACCAGAGCCACCTTCTCCGCCATCAGTTAAATTTACTAATTTATAGCCACGTTTGCGATAAATATCAATGGCTTCTATTTCGCACAAAAAAGCCAATTCTTCATCTAAATTTTGAGCAATAAATTCAACTTTAAAGCCACCACATTTTTTAACTAAATTCGCCCAGAAATTATTTCTTTGTGATTTTCCATCAAATGCACGTTTATTTTTGCCTTTGCCAATGTAAAAAGGCAAGTTATTGTCTTGCCGAATGTGTTTATATACGTAAAAATTCATTCTTCTTCCACAAAAACGACATCTTTCCAGCTCATGAGTAAACAACGCTCGCCATTATGGTTAATAGGTGTGAACTTTAAATACTCCTCTTTGGGATCGTCATTCATAGTGCCAAAACGAACTCTTGCGCCAACTTCTATTGGCATTGCTTCTCGTCTTTCGGATGACAATTTCTTGCCAGGCCCTACTGCGACTACTGTTCCCATATTCTCTGCTTCTTTATTGTTTACAAGAATTACAGAACTTAAAACACGAACATCTGGGCGGACTATTATCTTGTCCCCCAGAGGTTTAAAAGTTACAATTTCATCAGCCATCTCAATATTACCCTATTGTTGTGGTTATACAGCCTGTAGCCCTTTACCGAGGACTATGGGCTGTAGTTTTATTAGCAGCCGTCTTGTGCGTGTGCAGTACGGACATGAGAATAAACTTCACGCTCACCCATATTGCCATCGTTCAATTCGCCTAACTTGCCTTCAAAGTTACCAGCGTGGGATAGTGGGCGTGAACCCATTGCATCCATTTTGCCCATAGCAACGCCACCAACTAGCTTTTGTTTGCGCTCGCCAGACATATCAGAAGCAGTAGCGCCTTTAGGTAATTTCTCACCAGTTGCGCCTTTAGCACCCTTCATTGAATCCATTTTGCCCATGATTTTTCCTTTAAGATGGGGTTAATACACTACGAATAATAATACTATTTTACGACTTTTCAAGTGTTTTTACTAGATTTATTGCACCCTCAATATCGTGTATTCGACATACTGTTGAGCCTCTCCAGTTCAAAATAAATGCTTGTTGTGCTGGTGTAAATTTTGCCTTTGCGTCTGCTTTTACTTCGACCAAAGCTGTTTTTGAATTTTTGCCAACCACGAGGTCGGGAAAGCCCCCAGCAACCCTAGACGTATCAAACACAGAACAACCAAGATCACGCAGCGTTTTAACAATAAGCGCATGATTAGAGTCAACTCTTTTCGCATAAGTCATTGATTATTTATAATACTTAGTTAAGATATGCTTACTTTACATTAAAAGAGGCTTACATGGCTGGTTATCACTTATCAGATGAAGAATGGGTTGCCGAATGGAAGAAAATAGGAAGCCCACAGAAATTTGCAGAAATTCATAAAAATGATGTCAGATCAGTATATAACCGTAGAAGATCAATAGAAACAAGATTAGGCATAGAGCTTCCTACATTTAACGATCAACGTATTGATGTTGTTAAAAAGATTAATCAAACAGAAGGGCATACAAGGAGGGGGTTTGATCTTGAAAAAGGTAGGGTTATTGTTTTTAGTGATGCTCATTTTTGGCCTGACATTACCACTACTGCTTATAAAGCATTGTTGGAGGCTATTAAAGAATATAAGCCGACTGCTATTATTTGTAATGGCGATGCCTTTGATGGTGCTGGCATTAGCCGCCATCCTCGTATGGACTTTGATAAATTACCTTCAGTCAAAGAAGAACTTGAAGCCTGTCAGCATTACTTAGGTGAAATAGAAAATGTAGCTAAAGGCGCTAAGATGTTTTGGCCTTTAGGTAATCACGATATGCGCTTTACTAGCAACGTGGTTAATTTTTTGCCTGCATTTGAAGGTGTGCCTGGCACATCATTGAAAGAATACTTCCCACGTTGGCAACCTTGCTGGTCTGTATGGATCAATGAAGATGTAGCAATTAAACATCGCTGGAAAGGTGGCTGGACAGGTGGCAGAAACAATGCCGTTAATTCAGGCGTAAGCATGGTTACAGGGCATACTCATGTTTTGTCTAGCATCCCCTACAACGATTACAACGGCACTCGCTATGGCGTTCAAACAGGCACTCTTGCTGATCCTAATGGCCCACAGTTCAATTACACAGAGGACACTCCTAAAGATTGGAATAGTGGCTTTGTAATGTTAACTTTTGAGCGATCTAAATTATTGCAGCCTGAAACATTTAGGGTTTGGGGCGAGGATGAAATTGAATTTCGTGGCAAAATTCATGCAGTATGAAGGCATGATGGCATGAAACTAACACCAGCTATCGTTCGCAATTTGTATAGTGCAATCTATTGCATGAAGCCATTTGATCGTTGGAATATGCCTTTGCCAGAAGAAATACAATTTATCGTAGATAAAGATCCAGCAGTTATGGGTAGTTATTTATACGATACTGGTGAAGATTACGAACATACAGTTACTATTTCGGCAGCTCGTTGTGGGCATTTAGACACGGTGATTCGTGTTTTGTGCCATGAATGTATCCACATGTCACGCCACAAGACAAACAAGTGGACTCACCACGATAAGGAATTTCGTAGTAGAGCGCACCGTATTTCGTCTGAATTGGGCTTTGATCCTTTAGAGCTATAGCTTCAGCTTCTAGTCGGTCTGCCGTAGTAAATGTTGTCATTCACTAATTCCTTTTCCAAGTCTTTCGTCTTGTCGCTCCAATAACTGCGAACAGGTAATTCCGTGTTTATTTTCCCAAGCGTTGACACCCATTCTGTGAATACTATCATTTCCGTTCCTATGGTGTTCTGGGCATAATGCAAGCACAGGGGATGCAGACCGAACATTTCCATACCTCCTAACATGATGGAGTTCTGCCGGAGTGCCTTCAAACCCATAGACTTCGGAGCATAGAATACATCCGAGTTCTGCAATCTTGTTAAGACGCTTCTTTTCACTTTTAGTGGACACTATTTTTACTTGCCCATGTTTCTAATTCTTGTGCTGTTTCTGTTATTTCACAAGCAATTAAATAAGCTTCAGTATTACGATTTTTAAGAATAGAGTGTAAGAACGATTTAGTAAGTCTGTTAAGTTTAAGTATGTGGTCTGCGTAATCGTTCATCGAGTAACTCTTTCTATTTGTCTGTTGTTAGCTTGTTCTGTGCGCCAGGTTTCCCAACGCATCTCTGCACTTCTAATCTGCCATTTTAATGTTTCTGCTTGCTCTGTAGCTATTCCTATAGCTTTACATAGATCTTGGTATTCAGGGCTACGATATGCTTCCATTTCTTTAGCGGCAATGGATGCCCCATCCGCTTGCGCCATCTTGATTGCTTTAAGACTATGCTTAAAGGCTTCGAGTTCCGCCAATTGACCCTTGGCCTTCGCATACTCAGGAGCTTTTTGATAGATAAATTCAATTGCATCATTAGGGTTATATTCTTTATTCATTTTAAGTTTAACCACAATCCTGTTTGACCAATAGCATAGCCAATCCATATCATTGCATTAGCTGTAGCCCCCTTATTAAATTGCAATATTCCTGTGATTAAATATCCAACCCCTGTTGCACCGACAATGTATTTTTCCAGCATCCCCATTCCCCCTTGTTACCTAACTTCCATTGATTAAAAAAATCGTCTAATATCACTTTACTAAAGTTCTTATCGCTAATGTAATTTCTGAACCAACTTAATCCTTTGGTGTGGCGCAGATAACACAGATACCTTACTCCACACTCATGTTTAGCTTGCTCATACATTTCTTTTTAAGAGTTTCGTATGTGTCGTAACCATTACCCAAGATACCAAGCTCTTTGGCTTTGGCAACAATTCCATCATTGCTAAACATCCACCTTTTATCAATCTTTTCTTTCTTGGGTTCTATGACCAATTCATCTTCCCAGCGTTCTTGATTAAGCCAGGTAGCTGCATGAGGTATAAATTCTAATGCAGTTTCTTTTGCTTTCCAATATTGACAATGGTTTGCAATTGCTTTAGCAGCTTCTAATTGTTGCGTTTCTGTTAGTTTTTTCCATGCTTTTCTTGCAGATGCTTTTGCTACTTTCCTAGGGTATAACATCCAAAATTCATCAAACATTCAAATTCTCCATAGAACGACCAACGTCATTGCTGACGATCCTGTTGCGAGATGTATCGAGTAACGACTCTACTTAAGCTGGCGCAACCCAGTTCTTAACGGCTATCGCAGGTGTCGACCCTCGCTCCTTGGCTACTTATTCCAAGGCCTCTAGCCCATCCCCTTCTTTTTCTTACACCCTGAAGTTTCGGGTGGCAGAAATAGAAAAACCCCTTAAGGTTGCTCTAAGTCGACTCGCTTAACAAAAGACAGTCAGCTTTTGGTAAACGCTCAAAGCAACCCTAAAGGGTCTAGACTGTATTTTACTATGCAGGAGTCGAATCTGCATTTAAAGTATAAATCAACAAATTTAATTCTGCAACTCAGGCCAAACTAAATGCCAGGATTTAGGAAATAGGTCTTTTCTTGTAACTAGTCCGTTACTTTGCTTTTCTATTTCAGCAGCCAAAAAACATATTTGTGCGTAGGGTATTCCCCTAGTTTGCCATTGAATTACTGCTGAATGAGTTTTGTTGCATAAAAGCGACACTTTTTTAGTGCCACCTAGCAATCCAATTATTTGCTCATCCGTGAAATTTGCTTTATTTGGGATCATTTAACAAATCTTAACAAGAAAAATAAATTTAATCAAATACTTCACAAATCTTTTTTAGTTATGTTAAGATTTAATCATAGCAATTTCGCTATGTATTTTTCGGGGGAACGAAATGGGTGAATTACACCAACTGATGTTAGAACATGAAGAATTTTTAGAGTCAGCACTTGATGACATGGAATTTGGCGGTGAACTTAGCCAAGAACAAGTCGACTGTATTCGTCAGGCTTGTGGCAAACCACGCAACAGCCAAGTAAACCAAGTATTGCGTGATGTTATCAATGACTTTGGCACAATCTTTGGAGGTAAAAATGCCTCAATCTGAATCAATCGTCAACTTAGCTAAAGCTTTATCAATCGTTCAAGGGGAACTAACTCATGCTAAAAAAGATTCTGCAAATCCGTTCTTCAAATCTAAGTATGCTGATTTGGAGTCTGTTTGGGATGCTTGTCGCAGTCTACTGGCTCGAAACGGTCTTAGTGTTATACAGATGCCTGGCAATTACTTCGAGGGCCGTATGTGGCTCATAACACGCCTTTGCCATGCAAGTGGCGAATGGATTGAACAAGAAATGTCAGTACCAGTAGCTAAAGCTGATCCACAAGGCGCTGGTTCTGCACTTACCTATATGCGTAGATATGCTTTGGCTGCGTTTATAGGTGTCGTACAAGCTGATGATGATGGCAATGCTGCATCTAACCCAGTTCAAAGCAAATCAAGCACATCAATGAAATCAATCGCCAAAGATATTTTATAAAGGACAAGAAATGGCATATACACCAAAAGAGGGATCAGGGAGTTTATTTAAGAATGACCGTAAAACGACTGATAACCATCCTGATTATTCGGGCACGATTATGGTTAATGGTAAAGAACATTGGCTTTCGGGTTGGGTTAAAGAGGGTAAAAAGGGTAAGTTTTTTAGTATTTCAATTGGCAAGGAAAAAATCCCACAAGGATTTAAACCAGCAGGATCAGACGAGATAACCAATCTCGATGACGTTCCGTTCTAAAGGAGAACATTATGCAGAACCAAATTAAAGACATTATTGATACTAAATACACAGAAAAAGTGTGGCATGGAGTTGGAGTTGATGAAGAACAACAACTTATTAGCTTTTCACCAGAAGATTTAGCAGCAGTCATTAAGGCGGTTCTGCACGTTGCTGCGGATTTATGCGTATCTGAACAAGATACGACAACAATCATTAATTACGCTAAAGGCATCTAATGACTTGTAAAGCCTGTAAGTTTTTTGTATTTAACCAAAACGATATGATGGGAGCTTGTAAGCTCAATCCTATTGTGGTGAATAAATTGCCACAAGATTGGTGCGGTCAAGAAATACCGGCAGAGTATGAGGCTACAGTCATTCCTGATGCGCCTGTATTAGAAGTTGTATACGATATAAACACGGATGAAGTAAAACCAAAAAGGGGAAGAAAAAGTGCTAATAAAGGACAGCAGTAGTGAAAGTGGGCATTGGTATGACAAGGATGGCAATCCAGCCTACGAAATCATTGGCGCAAACGGCAAACAAAGGAACACAACCCTTCGGGATGCCAAAAAGCTCGGTTTATTGCCCTCTGTCACAACGATTATTGCAACCGTGGCAAAGCCAGGCCTTGATCGATGGAAACAAGAACAGGCTATCCTCGCTGCACTTACATTACCTCGCTTAGAGGATGAAGAAGAATCTGCATGGCTTAGTCGTGTTTTAAACGATTCTAAGGCCCAAGGCAGAGAAGCAGCAGATCGAGGTACATTGATTCATGGAGTGTTGGAATCGTTCTTTGATGGCATTTTGCTTGAATCTGTACCCGACTATTGCCGTAATGCAGAAAACGCCTTAAAAGCCACTTTTGGCAATCGCCTGTGGATTCCTGAGAAGTCAGCTAGCCATGAGCTAGGATTTGCTGGGAAAGTGGATTTACACGCTAAAGGTGATAAGGTTAAAGGCATACCAGGCGTGGTTTGCGATTTTAAGACTAAAGAAGTCCCTTTGGAAAAGGTCGTTCCATACGAGGATCATATCATGCAGATCGCTGCCTACCGTGAATTGCTAGGTTTGCCAGACGCTCGTTGCGCCATTATGTTTGTCAATGGTTTAACCAATGAAGTAAAGCTATGTGAAATTGAAGAAGCAGAGCTACAAAAAGGCCTTAAATGCTTTTTCCATCTTTTACGCTTCTATCAACTCAAGTCTGGTCTATAATATTCATGGGGCTGGCTTGGTTTCCCCCGACCATCGCATCCTTCCGTGAGGAGTCAGCCCCACCCTTATGTTGCAAAAAAGATACATATTAGGGTTTCCCCTAGTTATACAGAACAAAAAACTTCAATAAATTACTTACATCAGGTCACCGACACTATTCAGCTCTATGGCTCGTTGAGATTTCAGACTAAAAAGACTCTGACCTGACTTTTCTTAACTTAGGGGGATTTATGAAATACATTGAATGGATTGGCGTTTTACTGCTAGGTATGTTGTTAGGCTCAATGTTTGGATGGGGGTTCTAAATGGTTATGCCAACTGAATATGCAACACCAGAAACCAAGACTTATAAATGCTACAAGGTAGGAGAGGTTTTGTTTGTGCCTCACTACAATAATCCTGGCATTTATATTGGGCCAGCCACTAGGCAAGAAACTGGGTTTATCAAGGGTAAATACACAGCGCAATTGTTTTATGCCCATGAGCTTTTAATGATGGGTGCTAGGGAAGTAACTGAACAACTTTGGGTAACGTCAGGGAGAGATGTCAAATGAGCTTATGGGATGAAGCAAACGAATTAGATACTATTTCTAATCAGATTAGCTGCTTGGGTAATGTTTTAGAGTTAATAGCAGAAAAAATATCTTCTGATCCTGAAAGCGGCACTTTATGGCTATGTCGTGACGTATGCGACAACCTTGTAGATAAGATGCAAAAGCGTATGCAAAGCTTAATGTCTATGGATCGCCAGCAAAAAGACGATGAGTTTATTGCTGATTTTGTTAGAAATGCCAAAATCCGAGAGGAAGCTGGGGAAGAATGAACGCAAATGAACTAGCTGATGAATTAGAAGCATTTCATGTTGACCCAGATGGTTTTCCGTACATGATTGGAGAGGCTATCACCATGCTACGCCAGCAACAAGAAAAGCTGACAAAGTACGAACTGCGTCATGTAGCACAGCGTGACAGAATTGCAATATTAGAAATGCAGCATAAACAGCAACAAGCTGAAATAGAGGCGTTGAAAAAGGAAGCTGCACTACAAAGGCTATCTGACTTTACGCAAGAAGCTGACAATGAACCAGTAGCGTGGATTAACGAAGAAGAAATTGGAATTATGTATGCAATGAAACTTCAAGGCGCAAAAGATTGGAAAACAAATTTAGGTTTAATGCCTGAAGAAAACGATATTCCACTCTACACCCATCCAGCAAAGAACAATGGGGGAAATCCTGAAGAACTGAACACTAGGCAGATTCAAGATGCTCGAACATCGTTGGAAAGTACCCCACCTTTTGCTTATGCGGTAGTCAGCAAACAATGTCTTGATGACATGGAAAATATGTCGTTGCAATTTAACGAACCAGTTGATGCTAAAAAAGTTATTCCGCTTTATGAACGACCAATAGATGTAACAGATGAAGAAATACTTGAAATTATTGAACAAGTCAGCAAAGAGCAAGGATTGGTTTGGCTTGGCGATAAAGTAATTTATCCGTTTGCTAGAGCAATACTAAGAAAGGCACAAGAGAAATGAGTAATGTAAATGCAAATGTTGTTGATATTTTTCACAAACACGCATTGCAAGTCCCACTTGATGTAAAAAATGCACTAGACCTTGACCAACAATACGCAATATTTGCTAGCGTATTTTTATTAAGCCCTAATTCTATTCGTGAATTTTTACAGGAATTAGAAGAACGAATTGAAGATGCTGTTTGGGAAAAGATAAGAAAGGCACAAGAGAAATGAACAATGAACCAGTAGCGTGGATTGGTAAAAATGAATTGCAGTTTGGTTTTACTGAAACAACAGTCACTAGCGAAAAAGAAAGTTGGGATGATATTC
>Ga0214207_1000494_pt1 | contig 11776 bp, 16 predicted proteins | sample TroBogEpilimnion_6_FD_153045 | JGI IMG/M metagenome (GOLD analysis project Ga0214207, IMG submission 153045) | Freshwater microbial communities from Trout Bog Lake, WI - 13JUL2009 epilimnion | ecosystem: Environmental > Aquatic > Freshwater > Lake > Epilimnion/Euphotic zone | place: Trout Bog... | reverse complement strand
CCGCCGCCTTTACTATTTTCAATTTCCCAAACTTTATCCAAGTTAGAGTAGTACTCTTGAATGCCCTTACCCGCATTCTCTAATTTCTCTTTTAACTCTGGACGAATAATAGTTGCCTTACTTTTTTCATAATTTTCTAATAGAGCAGGCTTAAGCTTTCTAATCGCATCTTTTGCCTTTTCAACGTCGGCATCATTATTTGCAATGCTTGCAAGCAACATTCGATTATTGATGCGACCAATCGCATTCACATCCCGATTTATTGATCTCAATAGTGAAATGCCAATTAAATCTTTGTCATACATCTTTTGCGTATTCTCACTAAGCATATTCATGCCATAGATTGCAGTTACAGAAATTATTAGTGCGAATGTAATGACCGCAGAAAAACCAATCACTAATTTAGTGCGTAGGTTTAATTTTGCAAAAGAATTCATCATGCTCATGTTGTGTCGTCCAATAGGAATTATTTTTTGATAAGCCAGCCTAGATTAGGTTTAAGCTATGGCTATCTGCTTGTAGATACTAACAAATTTTCATTACTTAATATGCCCCTAGCGCCCCTTATCGAGGCATTTGCCAATATTGATAACCTTGCGGCTGATAATGCATCGGGGAAACCCTTATCCCTGTTAGAGAGCATGTTTACAAGCTCCCATAACCATACTGCTGGCTTTAAATCCTTCATTGAAGGGCTGATCAAATCTTCCTATTGGAAAAGCCAGGATTTCCCCGATAACCCCTTTCCTAGGCTTTGCATCAATTTAAGCCTTGAAATAGATCGCATGCAAGATGCCATAGAGCCTCCTTACCATTGCCGTGGACACTTTCAGGATGTCTGCTTAGCGATAACTCTATTAATGCAGCAACCCATTCATTACCCCATTCATACGCCGGATCAAAGCTTATGGTTAATGACGCCCAAAGAGGCCTGGTTACTGCTTTTTTGTGCGATTGGGCATGATTATGGGCATGATGGCTCAATTAACCAGACCCCCAATGAATTAGAAAAGAGAAGTATCGAAAAAATAGATGCTTTTCTTCATGAATTTAATGAACCTCCTGTACTTATTGAGGAGATCATGCCCAAAGTGAGACCAATCATCCTGGCAACTGACCCATCTGTTTTTGGCAACTTGGTTGATAAATTTACAAGCAATCTTCCTATCATTACAAAAGAAGACTGTATGAGCATGCTCCTTGTGGAGGCAGACCTAATGGGCAGCGCTCTTCCAGGTCACGGTGTAAGGCTTGGTCAGCAACTGGGCCTGGAATGGCAAACAGCTCATCCTGAAATGGCACACAGAGTAGCAAGTGACCAAGGAAGACTTAGTTTTTTACAACATATCCGATTTATGAGCCCCCACTCTGAGATGCTTGGATTAGATAAGATTCGACAAGAATCTATTAATCAGATAAAAACATAAACATGTCAGAAAACTCTCAAGAAGGCTCAATCGCCAATATACCTTTTTTTAAAGGATTATCGACGCCTGATTTAATGGCAATCATGGGTATTGCAATTACCAAGACGCTAGAGAAAGATGAAAATATCTTTAGCCAAGATGATCCATCGGACGGTCTATATGTACTTCTAAATGGAAAGCTTCAAATTTATATCTTTAGCGGTTTTATTGGTGGCGCATCAAAAATTCTCGCAGAACTGGAACCAGGGCAACACGTTGGGGAAATGGGCTTAATAGATGGTGAACCACGCTCAGCATCGGTTAAGGCGCTTGTTCATAGTGAGGTTTTGTTTATTCCAGCAGCTGGATTTTCAACGGTCATAGAAACGCGCCCTGAAGTTGCGAGGCAAGTCATTAATACGCTTTGTGATTTAATTAATAATCAACCAAAACTCATCATCAACTCAGAAAGAGCGGCTCTCATAAAAGATAAGAAATTAGCCCCCACCTTGCCAAATATGAAAGCGCTCTGCTCTATCTTACGATTGCATAACAATAAGACAGCTATTTCCAGTAGATAAGGGTAACTGAACTAACTTACCGACTAGATATTGTAATCGCTGATGACTTGGCGGAAGAGGTGTGCGGCGAACTTGAGTTCATAGATGTTCACCAAACTCTACAATAAGCCTTTAAACCCAATAAATATGGGTACTTTAAGTTATAGGACTTCATAGCACTACACCAGAAGCTACGATAAAATTGGGTACTGATGTGGGTACTGGAGATCCTGATGGCTGCTGAAAAATTACTAACTGAAGCTTCATGCAAGGCTGCGAAGCCAAGAGATAAGCTTTACTATTTAAATGATGGTGCTGGACTGCGCTTACGCATCCGTCCAGACGGTAGCCGAACCTGGATATATCGCTACAGACTCGCTGGCAAGGAAATGACATCTGGCCTCGGCGCCTACCCAAAGGTTACGTTACAAATTGCGAGAGCAAAACTTGAAGAGGCCAGACAGCATGTGTCCAAGGGTAATAACCCATCTACCGCCAATCGAATAGCAAAGGCAAACCAGATAACCAAGGGCGAGGCCACTTTCGGAGCTATTGCAAGAGAATGGCTGGCACACAATCAGTCTGGATGGAGCGCACACTATTACGAGCGAAACACTGGACTTCTAAAGCGTTACTTATTGCCAGATCTTGAGCGATTGCCGATTGATTCAATTAGAGAGGCATACCTCTACACGATTATTAAAGCGGCTTATGACAGAGGTACAAAAGAATCCGCGCGTAGGGCACGCGGGATAGCCGCTCAGATATTCACGTTCGCAAGAGCGACCCATAGAGGAACTGTAAACCCAGCCCGGGACATGGCTGACAATCCATATTTTAAAAAGCCCCCTGTTAAGCATTTTTCTGCCTTACCCCAAGACAAAGTCGGCGACCTTATTAAGGCGCTTAATGTAACTGGTGTTAAGCAGAAGTTAGACATCAAGACTGTGTGTGCCCTAAGGCTAGCGTTATACACGGGCCTAAGGGATAACTCTATTCGTGGCGCCCGATGGAATGAAATTAATTTTAAAAATTCCACCTGGACAATACCGAGCACGAGAATGAAAAGTGGCAGAGAGCATCAAGTTCCGCTCCCTTCGCAGGCGATCTCCGCCCTCCTTACAATTAAACCGCTAACTCACTCTGGAGATAATAGCTACATCTTTCCAGGTAGAGGCAAACATAAAATTATGTCTGAGAATACATTACGACTTGCATTACATAGACTTGGATTTGTAGTGACAGCTCATGGCCTACGTTCCTTAATTACTGATGTTTTAAATGAAAACAGATTTAACCCTGATGCCATCGAAAGACAGTTAGACCATGCGGAAAAAAATAAGATCCGTAGAGCCTATCTACGCTCCAATTTCATGGATGAACGAATCATAATGATGCAATGGTTTGCCGATTGGTGCGACGCCAAGGCAAAGGGCAAATCTTTGAACAACGTAACCCAATTAAGAGTAGCCGCATGAGTACATTACCCGCACGCCAAGATGCAATTAATAAGTTATTTGATGACTTCCAGGACAGTGGGCATGAAGATGAATCCCTGGATGAAATGTTTGAAGCCTTTGACGAAGTTGTATATCTGGCTTTGCTCGAAAAACTAGGCTACTCCAATAGTAGCGAGGAACAAAAGAAGCTCGTTCGCTTAAAAATGAGCGAATTCATGCTAAATATGGACTTTAACTCTCCAGCAATTGCTCATGCCGAAAATATGCTTAACTCGATTGGGGCTGGTTCATTTGCGAAAGCTGCTAGCTATTTGGAGCAACTATATGCCACGCGCTCACAAGCGTTCAGTGAAATTCAGAGAAAAAATGCGCAGAATCCAAGAGACAAAGATCCTTTATCAAAAATTTTAGCCAAGTTGGTATCTCGGAAACCGGATATCAGCGCGGCAGAAGCAATAGAACAAATCGAGAGTGGTTTATACGATGATGTTGTTGTCTATTTTGACGAATACGTAATTGAATATACCCGTACAGATGGGCACACAACTTCTGTTAATAAGTCAGCTATTCCCGCCCGGCTAAGTCGCCTAAGAAAAAAGTAATAATTTTCTATTTTCGCTAGCCGGCTAGCGAAAAAGCTCATTTTCTAATACTCCTAGTGCGGTTACCTAACTGCACATCACTTAATAAGGAGTATTAAAAATGGCTTCAATACGAATTTATCGAATCAAAGATGTTTGTAGTCTGACTGGTCTAAAACCATCGACGATATACAAACTTATTCGGGAAAATTCTTTCCCTAAGGGTATTCACCTGACCGCAAGATCAACAGGCTGGCCAAGTACTTTGGTCGAGGACTGGATATCTTCACGCATCTCTGGGGGCAATAAATGAACAAGCCCCATCAAAGCCTTCATATGGGGCCTGCAATGAACGCAAGCAATCAACCATCTACCACGGAGAATTCCATGAGCAATACAGCACAAGAGCTAGTTTCGAAAATTAGCGCCCTACGTTTACCTGACAATTTCACAACAAACATTGGTGGAGAGAAGCTACCTCTAAAGCCAATTTTTGGGAAATTTAGCAAACATCGATTTGCTCGTGTGCACCCAGATAAAGAATATATGTTTATTTGCCTGACAGTGGACGATAAAGATCTTGGCGAAACCTACATAGTGACCCCAAATATGCAAGCCTACTTAGGTTCTCATGCTGTACCCAAAATCCTAAGACTAAGTGTAGATACAACTGGGCTACCGAAAATTATTGCTCAACCCGTTATTGACCAAAATACCCGGCCTAACATCTGGCACACATCTCTAATACGAGGCATTCTTCTCGCAGAAACATCTTGGGTGCGTCTTGAAGCAAATATGAGTGCCGGCCAGTACAACGTAATCGTCTCCAAAGATGACCTAGGCGAGCCACAATGGCCCTCTCAATCTATGGATGAGCTAGTACAAGAGGTATTCAGCAATAACATCATCGCGGACGAAAATCACCCCTACATACGCCAAATTCAAGGGAGGATCTAATATGAACGGCCTTAATCTCGAACAATGCAAATTCATATTTGTAGATTTTGAATTCCGCCCAGTAGACCGCATTGAGGGCAACCCCATAGAGGTGATTTGTATGGTTGCTTTTGATTCATTTTCTGGCAAGTATTACAAACTATGGAAAGAAGAGCTTTACGGGCTAGTGGCGCCACCTTTTGAGATCGATAAGGACACAGTCCTAGTTGCCTATTTTGCAAGCGCTGAAATGTCTTGCTTTGAAGCTCTAGGGTGGGCCATGCCTGACAACATCCTAGATTTGTTTGTGGAGTTTCGCAACTTGACCAATGGAATATTCTTACCAGAGGGCAAGTCTCTTCTTGGTGCATTGAAGTACTTCGGACTTGAATCTATATCTGCAGAACATAAAGATGACATGCGGGACCTCGCATTGCGTGGCGGGACTTATACAGAGATTGAAAAGGGTGAACTTCTCGAATATTGCCAATCAGATGTGGACTCGCTTTACCCGCTCTACCAAGCCATGAAAAAGTATCTTGATCTACCTCGAGCTCTTTTGAGGGGTCTTTATAGCACTGCTTTAGCTAGAATGGAGTCTCTTGGGAGTCCAATAGATTACCCAACTTACAAGGGGCTGTGTCTTCACTGGGATGCTATTAAAGCAAAGTTGATTGCTGAAGTTGATTCTGCTTACGGCGTCTACGAGGGTGGCGTATTTAAAGAGACGCTATTTGAAAAATATGTCCAGACGCAAGGCATCAGATGGCCGCGGCATGAAAGTGGACGTCTCAAGCTTGATGAAGATACTTTTAAGTTAATGGCCCAGCTCCACCCAATAGTTGCGCCATTGCGGGCACTCAGAGATAGTCTTGCGAAGCTACGCCTTAGCGCCCTTCAAGTAGGCACAGATGGAAGAAATCGCTGCATGCTGTCGCCGTATCAATCCATTACTGGACGAAACCAACCATCCACAACTAAATTCGTTTTTGGTTTATCTAGGTGGGCGCGAGGGCTAATTCAGCCTAGGGAAGGCTATGCCATTGCCTATATTGACTGGTCCCAGCAAGAGTTTGGGATTGCCGCCGCACTATCAAACGATCCCAAGATGAAAGAGGCCTACCTTAGCGGCGATCCATATTTAGCCTTTGCAAAACAGGCTGGAGCAGTTCCACATGACGCTACCAAGAAAAGTCACCCTGCCGAGCGAGACCAATATAAGCAATGTGTCTTAGCTACGCAATACGGGATGGGAGCGGATTCTCTCGCGCAAAGACTAAAACAACCTAAGTTGCGTGCCAAGCAGTTGCTAGACATTCACCGAAGGGTTTATAAGCAATTTTGGGATTGGTCCGACAATGTTTTCAACAACACCATTAATAAGAATAGACTCAATACACTATTTGGTTGGCAAATTACGGTACCCCCAGACCTGAACCCTAGAAGCTTACGGAACTTTCCTATGCAAGCCAATGCTGCTGAAATGTTAAGAATCGCATGCATTTTGATGGTTAAACGCGGCATACAACTTTGTGCGCCAGTTCACGATGCCGTTTTGATCGAAGCTACCGAAAAAACTATAGACGAGCAAGTAAAAATTGCCCAGGAATGCATGGAGCAAGCGAGCCGCATAGTACTTGAGAACTTTACCCTTACAAGTGATGCAAAGATTATTAAACATCCAGGACGTTTTTTAGAGGACGATGCTGAGCCATTTTGGAACACTGTCATCGCCATTTACGAACAAGTCAAAGCTGAAGCTGGTGAAAATCTTAACGCCAACATGTTGGAACATTTAACACCTGCTCATTCTTATCTTTCTAATTAAGAGACCTATATATGCATCCCCCAAATAACCAATATAAATTTTCAATTGCTAGTATTGACCTAGATAAAGAACTTGGAAGAGGAAAATTCGAGACAATACAGCCAGAACAATCGATTCAGCCAAAGCCAGCATCGCGTCTCTTTATAAAAGGTCCTATACCATTTGATTGGCTTCAGAAAGCTAATTCGCTTGGGGGAAGCGCTGGAACGATTGCTATCGGACTATGGTTTTATGTTGGAATCAATAGCTCCAAATATTTTAAGGTTGATAGCAAGTTGGACCGCTTTACAGGTGTGTCAAGGCAAACGCGACAATCTGCCCTTCAAAAACTCCAATCGGCTGGGTTAATAAAGCTCTGGTGCCGTCATGGTGGCTACCCTTTTGTGGAGGTTCTTGCAAGCCCATGATGTAGGGCTTTGCATAGGTATTGCGAATAATAAAAATTATCGCCATCCAAAGACCCCCTACACACTATGTTTACATCCGTCTAAATTTTTAATATGCCACTACCAAGCGTCCTAAATGGTGCCAATCAATGTCAAGTATTGACAAAGCGCACTAGACAGCAGTGCAAAAATCCTGCAGCCTTTGGTTGTACCAGCTGTCGAATGCATGGCGCGCACAAGTCAAAGAATGTTTTACGGGGCATAGACCATCCGCAGTACAAGACGGGTGAGCAAACTTTGGAGGCAAAAGCTATTCGCTCAGAAAAAAGTGAAATGCTTCGATATTTGACAGACCTTGGTAATCACTGCAAGCTTTTTTATAAGGATATAAAAACGAGGGGGCGACCTCCTTCAGGTTATGAAAAATTAGACCTAACGGACCCAGAACAATTAGCGCTTGCCATAATGAAAACGTTAGGAGGCAAGTAAGCATACATAACCACGCGACACCTTATGCACATAATAGATAAGATTGTGCATAGTATGGAATGGACACTCAAGCCGACGGCGCACAAATGGAAAATCAACCAAATCAGACTTTGGAGTACATCACCAAAACCCACTCTATAGGGGTACTTATTCGCTCATACATATATACGTATATATGTCATAGATCACATTTTATTACAGCAAAGTAATGCTAAAAAGAGTTTTACTTTCCGCAAGTGCTGATACCCAATATTAGATAAGCTGGGCAGAATCTAAATAGGCCTGTTGCTAAGGGAACAATACCAATCCAACCCCAAATACCAACAGTTCCTGATGCGGCCAATCCAATCAATACTAGGCCAACTAACATACGCAGAATACGATCAATACCGCCGATATTACTTTTCATATAAAACTCCTTTGGTTATTTACTACAGTAATTTTGATACAGCACATTCATAACATCTAAAGCTGGGCTATTGGCCAAGGAATAGTAAATTTGCTTACCCTCACGCCTTGTTTCCACCAAATCCTCATTCCTCAGAACAGTAAGCTGCTGAGACAAGGTAGGCTGATGAATATCCAGGACTTCTTCTAACTCCCCCACACAAATTTCACCTTGGCTTATTTGACAAAGGAGCATCATCCGATCTCTATTTGATAGCACTTTCATCAAGCGGCATGCATCATCTGCCGATGACTGCATCTTCTTAAGATTTATATTGGCTTTAATGGCGGGCATAAGTGACTTTCTATTAATTCAGAGGCACACCAACCAATGGGCGACCTTCTAGAGTCCAAAGATATAAAGAGCCATCATATAACTTGGTAGATTTGTTACCCACAAGTTCTGACATCACAAACCAGCCGCCAGCAGCTAAGTGACCCGTATTGCAATAGGCAATAGTTTGACCCTTGCTATTTAAACCATTGGCTGCGAGTAATGCGTCATAGGTCTTCTTTTGCCAAAAATACAATGCACCATTACTTGATCTAGCCAATAACTCAGGCGCCAATTCTTTCGAACCTGCAATATGGCCAAAGGTCATAACATCAGGGCGCTTTGCAAGACCTAAGTATTGAGCAGGCTGACGAGCATCCAATAGTTGGGGTTTACCGCTCTTTGATGCTGCAGCCACCTCATCTGAACTAGCAATTAACTCCTTGCGCTCAGCTTTTGCTAACCAATTACCAGTCGCCTTCGGAGTAGTGGCAGTTGTAAATTCACGGCCTTCACTTAACCAGCCGGCAATACCGCCATCCAATACCGCTACTTGATCCTCGCCATATACTTTAAATGACCAATATGTTCGAAGTGCCTCATCTATATCAGACATATCTTGCCCAATAGGAACGAGAACAATCGGTTTATCAGAATTGATACCTAAGGATTGAACCAACTTCTCAAAGTCAGGCTTTTCAGGAATTAGAAATTTAATTTTCTTACCACCCACCAAGCGATCAACGCGCACCTTCTTAAAATCCAAGAGTGTTGAACTGACAATATGACCACCCACTTCTACTAGAAATTTCTGACCCGTTTTTTTGTCAGTATCAAACTCAGGGTTTCTAAGATAGCTTGCTATATCTGTTCTGACCTCGATAACCTGAACTTCGGACATATTATTTGCCAACCAGTCGGCACTGACTACCGGCCCAGGCAAATTGATTGCTTGGGCCAGGCTTACTAAGCTAATTAGAGCGAAGGCCAAAAACCATTGAATCTTTTTCATTTCTGTTCCCTTGTGAATTTACAACTGACAAATGGTCTGAGAGACGTTCTATCAGATCAATCTTGCATTCTGTTAATACATGATGTTTTTTAGAATTCATTACGAGCCCTCGACCACCCATCGCTGCTACCAACTGAGCAATCTTTTGGTCTCGCTCTAGAATTAATCCTTCAATCTCTACAGAAAATAATGTGATCAAAGCACTGACCCATCTACTCAAAAGAGCCATGCGACCTTTTTTAGCTATCTCAAATCCCCGCATGGACTTGATCACCATCGTTGAGTCTTCCATCTCTTCCCCAGTAACCCACTGGTTGGTGGTAAACAGACGTATTGGCAATCCCTTTGGGTTTAATGCAATTCCAATCAGGTGATGAAAGCCTTTTAAATCACGCTTAATCACATGGAAATGGCCATGCTCACCATGAGGCATTTCATCAGCAGAATGTGCGTGGTAATAAAACTCATAACCACTTACCTCATCTACTAAGTCATTAATAGGATAGTGTTGCCACTCAATAAAATCTTTGGCGCCGCATAAAGCAGCTTCACTCAAAGTACGCCCAGACTCTGCGTACCGCATTTGAATATTTGCCAGCTCTTGAGCAGCCAACCAAAGATTAGATTGAATCAGCATTTTTACAATTACTCTGTAGCTTTACGCTTTTTAGGACCGCAAGGATTTGCAGGGCCACATGGGTTGGCTGCTTTTTTCTTTGCAGGACCGCATGGATTAGCAGCTTCCTTTTTGGGCCCGCAAGGATTCTTTTGCTCTGCACCTGCTGGCGTTGTAGGTGCATCAGCAGACTTCGCTATTGGTGCCGCTGCTAAACCAACTAAGGCAATTGCTAAGGCTGCTACAGTAGATTTCTTAGACATATGTTCCCTTTTAAATAATTAAACTTGTGAACTCACGGGACCTTTAGATTTGCTTTCCATCCAAGAGCCCAATACAAATACACCGACTGCTGCAATGACCATACCGATATCGATAGATAAGCTTGATATATTGAAGGCCTCAGGCAATGCATCCGCTTTAGCGTATTCACCTAAAGTGGTTAAGAACTCGATATTGGGATAAATGCCGGCAAACAATACTGTGCCAAGCAATAAACCTAGCAAGAATATCGCTGCATCAATTCGACCAGACATCAAGCCGACTACGGAGGTTCCAGGGCAATAGCCACCGATCGCAAAGCCAGCCCCAACTAATGCGCCGCCTAGAGCTGCAGCTCCTAAAAACGCTGGTGGCACAAATAAGCTGCCTGCATCTACCAATCCAAACCGCTCTAAGACCATCAAACCCACCGCGGCGAACACAATGGCAGTGAACATCACCTTAAATACAGACCAGTCTGTTAAACGGAACTGGCCCGTTAACTTATTGGGGTTACCAAATCCAGCCCGCTCTAATACAAACCCAAAGCCTGCACCCAAAAAGAGCCCTGAAAGAATTTCATTCATCTTATTTCTCCTCTTTCAAGAATCGACTAGCTAACAAACCTACAGCGAAGAATGTTCCCAAGAAGGTAAATCCAGCCAAACTCAAAACTGCTGCACCAGATAAACCAAGACCACTGGTGCAACCTGCAGCTACCCGCGCTCCAAAGCCTGCCAAGATGCCGCCAAATAAAGCGGTCATCGGACGCTTAGAACCACCCAGAAACTTTTTCCCATCTAACTGAAAGTGAATTCTTTTTGCTAAAAATGCGGATAACAAAGCACCTATGGCGACACCTAATACCTGCCAAGTAATCCAAGCATTTAAGGGCTTACCCTCTTCTACCATTCCACCAAGATAGTCGTTCGCGTTGGTTACCACTGGGGCAACATGCATGCCGATCCAGGCAGCAAGACGTGTTGTAAAGCCTGTCGCTCCTAAGCCGTGACCAGTAATTGCGAAGGTCATTAATAAAACCAATCCGAGCAGAAGACCGGCCAGCAATGGGTTCAAATATTGCTGCTGAGATAGTATCTTTTTTGCATTAGACATTGAGATTAACCGCCATTAATATATTAATTTACAATATATCATATAGTATACTGTAAATCCATAAATTATTTGTACACCCCTAAAACTGGGCATTAAGAAAGTATTTCGTAACAAAAAGGGGCCAAAACAAAACCCAGAGGGGTTATCTGCTATCTAATAAATTTATAGAACTGTCTATTTAAATAGGCGACCACATCTTCCTCGTCTTCAGGGAAAAGATCTAATCGTAACTCCGTATTACACACGGAAACCATAGAGCGGAGTCTAGCTAGATTCTTAACTTTGCCATCTGTTCGGGTGTAAATCATATCGCCATTACCCAATCCAGATTTATTTGAATGGCATGAATAGCACTTAGAGTCATCAATACTCTTTCCATTTTCAATATTAGGCGAGGCAAAAGT
>Ga0214207_1000484_pt1 | contig 11915 bp, 11 predicted proteins | sample TroBogEpilimnion_6_FD_153045 | JGI IMG/M metagenome (GOLD analysis project Ga0214207, IMG submission 153045) | Freshwater microbial communities from Trout Bog Lake, WI - 13JUL2009 epilimnion | ecosystem: Environmental > Aquatic > Freshwater > Lake > Epilimnion/Euphotic zone | place: Trout Bog... | reverse complement strand
GACTTCAGTATTACCCTGCACGCTAGTGAGAGTCTGGCGTAATGACACCATCGCTCCAATCAATTCGCGCGTCAGAATTTCTAGCTCGCCCTTATCGGTAACCTTAGCAATTCTGGCTAAGAGCACATTTAGCTCTTGTACAGACTGCACGACGCCTTGATTACCCTTACCATCGCCCGCCATCAGGATATTCAAATTGGTCAGTAATGCATCAAATTTTTTCTGGGTACCCTGCAAGTCCGCATCACTGAGCGAAGCCACGATCTTTTGTAATCCTGAAATAATTTGGTCGGCCTGATTTGGCAAGGACGGTACAACGGGATAATCTGGATCCCAGTCATATTTAAGGGGTGGAAAGGCAGCCGTATCAGCAGGAGAGTCAAAGTCAAACTCAACATAGCTCACTCCCGTAATTCCAGAAGACTTAATTCGGGCCCGCAGGTTTTCTTTAATAAACGTATCGAGCGCCTTACCATCAATCTTGTCACCAAAGATTTTCATGCGGATCACAACGTATTCGTTGCGGTCAGTCATCTTGGTTCTCTTTTCGTAGATATCGCCTGACAAACCAATCAAGGTGACCTGCCCAAGCCTGACACCCCGAAAGCGTACAGGTGCACCTACATCGAGGCCAGTAACAGATTGTTTGACATAGGTTTCGACAGTGAAAGAGGGCTTGAAAAAGCGGCCTCCTCCAAAAATCAAAATGATCGCGATTAATACGCCGATGGCAGATAGAACAAATACGCCTAAGCGGAAATAATTGGGATTGGCATTTTTAATCATGCGACTTCCTTGCTCATAATGCGGTTAAAGAATTGATGCACTCTGGGATCCTTGCTGGTATCTCGTAAAACTTTAGGATCACCTTCAGCAATAATGCCCTTAGTTTGCTTATCTAACATGATGACCTTATCGGCAATCGCGTAAATACTGGCTAGCTCGTGAGAGACCACCACAAAGGTAAAGCCCAGATTTTTGGAGAGATCTAATATCGTACTATCCAGATCAGCTGAAGTAATGGGATCAAGACCAGCAGACGGTTCATCCAAAAACAGAATCTTGGGATCTAGGGCCATGGCCCGAGCAATCGCGGCGCGCTTTTGCATACCACCGCTAATTTCATTAGGCATATAGCTCTCGTAGGGCAATAGGCCTACTAGGTCTAATTTACAGCGAGCCAATAATTGCATTTGGGCTTGTGTTAGCTGGGTGTACTCTTCCATAAAGAGGGTCACGTTATCGAGCAGATTCATGGAGCCAAATAAAGCGCCCTGCTGATACATCATGCCAAAGCTAGTCATAATTTTTTGGCGTTCTGCCCCGACTGCTGTAGTAATGTTTTGCCCCTCGATCAATACGTCACCTGCAAGAGGCTGGTGCAAACCGTTTAGGTTAGAGAGCAGGCTCGACTTGCCGCAACCAGAGCCCCCTAGAATGACGAAGATTTCTCCGCTACTGACGGTGAAATTCAGATTTTGAAGAAGGATATTTGACCCATACCCCACTGTCAGATTTTTGACTTCGATAGCTGGAGTACTTGTCATCAGAAGCCCGTCTTATAAGAAATAAAGGCAAAGATACCGTCGACCAAGACGATGAGGACAATACTACTGACTACTGCGCGGGTAGCGGAGATACCCACGGCTGCAGCGCCAGTACCCGTTTGCATACCACGTAAACAACCCACTGCAGAAACGACCACGCCAAAAAGTGTGGCCTTGACTAATCCAGACATGACATCTTCGATTGCAACCACCTGAACCATACCGTTATAAAAGTTCACCATAGGGACGCCATAAATGATGAGCGTTAATGCAGAAGAAAATACGCTCACAATGTCGGCAAAGAGGGTCAGGATTGGGGTTACCAGAATGCCAGCCAATACGCGCGGCACAATTAAGAAACGAATGGGGCTCAAGCCGCCAGTGACCAAGGCATCCACTTCGTTATTGACAGTCATTGTGCCAATCTCCGCAGCAAAGGCTGCAGAGGATCGACCTGCTAACAAGATCGCCGTAATTAATGGGCCCAGTTCACGAAAGATGCCTAGTGAAACCAAGGGGCCAACAAATGAGATCGCGCCAAACTGCTGCATGCCAATTGCCGACTGAAAAGACAGAATCACACCGATCAAAAAAGCCACCAAGCCCACAATCGGTAAAGCGGCAATCCCAGCCTGAACAGCTGCATTGACAAAATCGCCCCAGCGGACATGAGCTGGATTACGGAGCGACCAGAATAAGTCTGCCGAAAGGTGGCCAGTGAAAGAGATCAGGCCGGCTGCATCATCTAAAAAGTTTTGGGTTGCCATTCCAGTACTGACCACAAAACTTCTTTTGGGTTTTACAACTGGAGCTGGGAATAAATTGGTAATCGGATCGAATTCTTTTAAGAGAGGCTGATAACGGGGATCCAATCCTGTAACTGCAAACTGCCCGCCCGCCGTTTTTTGTGCTTCCTCAACATCAATCAGAAAAGCAAAACCTGATCCATCCAAAGAAGTGACTTCACTCGCATCAAATGTAAGGATGGGATTTTTACCTTTGGACTGCAACAGCCAAGCATCTTGTTGTTCGCGAACCTGAGTCCAAGTATGGGCTAAGGTATAGACATTCACCTTGCCCTTTAATGCCACTTTGGCATGCAACGAATCGAGCACAATCCACTCCGCCACCGGGGAGTTTGGACTTGCTTTGGCCATGGGGGATATTGCTTGAGAAACGCTCATGGCCTTACTATAAGGGATCTATATGAAAGTCATAAAGAAAAGGGCCCAGTTTTTACACTAGGCCCTTGATATTTTGGTGCGGCTGGCAGGAATTGAACCCACGACCCCTTGGTTCGTAGCCAAGTACTCTATCCAGCTGAGCTACAGCCGCAACAGCCATAATTATGCCATGGAAGAGAAGAACTACATCACCCCTGCTGGTCACGAACGCATCAAAACCGAGCTCCTGCAGCTCTTAGACCTTGATAGACCGGAGGTCGTCAAGGTTGTCCACTGGGCCGCTAGCAACGGTGATCGGTCTGAAAATGGGGACTACATTTATGGAAAAAAGCGTCTCAGAGAGATTGATAGAAGAATTCGCTTTCTTAATAAACGCCTGGAATTAGCTATTGTTGTCGATAATTCTGCCCGAAAATCAGGTGAAATCGACTCTGAACAGATCTTCTTTGGAGCCACTGTAAGCTACTCAGCCCTTGAAGGACCAGAAGCAAATAAAAAGATTGTGATCACAATAGTCGGTGTTGATGAGGTGGATCTGGACAAGGGTTATGTCAGCTGGGTCTCACCAATAGCCAAGGCTTTGATCAAGGCTCGAATCGGGGACTGCGTGTTTATCCAAACTCCTACAGGCGCTACTGAAATAGAAATCCTAGACGTTCAGTATCTATAGTGTTTAGAAAACTTAAACTGCGCGGGTCCTTGTCACTCTCATAACATCAGGGTTAGAACGCAGGCTACGCATCACTTTTGAGAGATGCAAACGATCATAAACTTGAATCGTAAAGCGGATAGTCACCGAATCCTCTTTAAAGCGATCTTCCATGAAAACATTCATGATGTTGGAGTCTGCTGAGGTGACGCTACTTGCCACTCTAGCTAATACACCCTTGCCTTGCCTTGTATCAATTGCTAGATCCACCTCAAACTCACGATTGAGCTCTTTACCCCACTCAACTTCAACCCACTTATCACTGTCTTTGGAAAGCATACGCAAAGCAACAGAACAATCATTCGTATGGACTTGTAATCCCTCGCCTTTGCCAAGATAACCAATAATATTATCTCCAGGAATTGGATGGCAGCAAGTTTGGAAGTGAATAGAGTTACCTTCTCGACCATCAACCAAGATAGCTTGGCGTTGATATTGATGTTGATGATGACTGGACTCTTGGTTTGGCGAAACCCAATCAGCAACGCCTAAACGCATTTGCTCAGATCCACCTACATCATCAATCAAAATCTTGAGACGAATCGCCAGCTCTTGTGGTGAGCGCCTACCGAGAGCGATATTGACACATGCTTCTTCACGGGTTTTATCCCCCGTCCAATGCATCAACCTCTCCCAGATATCGGGGCTTAGTAAAGCTGCATCAACGCCCTGCTGACGCAGCGCATTAGCCAAAAGACGCTCTCCTAGCTGTAGCGATTCTGAATAATGCTTAGTCTTAAGCGAATGGCGAATAGAGGCCCTAGCTTTACCAGTTCGAACAAATGCCAACCATCCTGGATTAGGTTGCGAGCTAGCTGATGTAATGACTTCAACAATGTCGCTGTTCTTTAGCTCGCTTCGCAAAGGCAATTGCAAACCATTGATCTTCACAGCAACGCAGGTATTTCCGAGATCACTATGAATAGAGTAAGCAAAGTCCAGTGCAGTGGCCCCTCTTGGCAGAGCCCTAATCTGACCAGTTGGTGTAAATACATAAACAGCGTCAGGGAATAAATCAATTTTGACGTGTTCTAAAAATTCTTGGGAGTCACCACTGGTGTCTTGAATATCAATCAAAGACTGTAACCACTGATGGGCACGGTTTTGCACTTCACTCATATCAGGAGAACCGTCTTTATAAGCCCAGTGAGCAGCAACACCTGCTTCAGCCACTGCATGCATTTCTGTTGTTCGAATCTGAAACTCTACTGGCACCCCTGATGGGCCAAGTAAGGTTGTATGCAAAGACTGATAACCGTTTAATTTAGGAATTGCTATGTAATCCTTGAACTTGCCCGGCATCGGTTTATATAAAGAATGCAAAATACCCAAAGCGCGATAACACTCATCAATTGATTGGACGGTTACACGGAAAGCATACACATCCAAGACCTGAGAAAAACTTAAATGCTTGGCGCGCATCTTGGTATAGATGCTAAACAATGTCTTTTCACGACCTCGCAGATCTACGCCTAGGTTGGCTTTGGCAAATGCCATTCGAGAAGCTTGCAGAATCTTCTCGACCATTTCCTTACGATTACCACGCGCCCGCTTTACAGCACCTTCGATAACCCGAAAACGCATTGGCATGGAATAACGGAAGCTCAGATCTTGCAGATCACGATAAATCACATTCAAACCAAGACGATGGGCAATAGGCGCATAGATCTCAATAGTTTCAGCGGCAACTCGGCGACGCTTCTCCATCGGAACCGCATCTAGCGTACGCATATTGTGGGTACGATCAGCTAATTTGACCAAGATGACACGGACATCACGTGCCATAGCCATAAACATTTTGCGAAAGCTCTCTGCTTGCGCCTCAGCATGACTTTGAAACTCTAATTTATCGAGTTTGGTTAAACCCTCAACTAGTTCTGCCACCTTGTTGCCAAACTTTTCAACCAGGTCTGCTTTTGTACAGCCAGTATCTTCGATCACATCATGCATTAATGCCGCCATGATCGATGGTGCATCCAAACGCCATGTGGCACATAACTCAGCTACAGCAACTGGATGGGTAATGTATGGTTCACCGCTATGTCGATATTGCCCCAAATGCGCAGCGTCCGAAAACTGAAATGCTTTTTTAATTTGCGCAATTTCTTCGGGCTTAAGATAAGAGAGCTTTGCAAGCAATCCCTCGATAGAAACTACTTGGTGTTTTAAGGGAAGACTAGGCGCAGATGTTGGACCAAATAAATGGCGACTCGATTGTGCCAACAAACTGGCAATGATGGATTTTTTACCGCCTTGATTTGAGCTGTCAGCATCAATGTCCAACAACTGTGCTTGATCTGAGTTATGGGCTGAGCCATCCGAAGCATCTTTAGGCGAGATGCTTCCTACTTTTTCCGATGTTTTAACGATTCCTAAAGGGAGCCCCACACCGGAACTCCTAGATTAGAGTGGTACTTTGGTCAGCATGTCACGGTCAGTCACACCAGCAGCTACTTCACGCAGCGCAACTACAGTAGCCTTGTCTCTGGACTCAACGCGTGGGGAGTGACCTTGTACCAATTGACGCGCACGATAAGTCGCAGCCAAAACCAATTCGAAACGATTTGGAATAGTTTTAAGGCAATCTTCTACAGTAATTCGGGCCATGCTGAACTCACTTAATTTAGCTTCAATACCTATAGGATAACTGATTAGACCCCAAGTCGCTTCAAAAGGGCTGGATTTCTGGCCATACTGGGTCCAGAACGCAGTCGACTAGTAGCCAAGATATGCTTTAGATCGATCAATGCTTGATCAAATGAGTCATTCACCACAATGTAATCAGCCTCATGAGCATGCATCAGCTCAATATGAGCCGCAGCCAGGCGACGTGTAATAGTTGCCTCATCATCCTGACCCCGTTTGCGAAGACGCTCTTCTAATGCCTCAATGGAGGGCGGGAAGATAAAGATCCACTGCACTGACGGGATTAACTTCCGAATTTGTTGGGCTCCTTGCCAATCTATCTCCAGCATGACATCACTGCCTGCTTGCATCTGAGATTCAATCCAAGGTTTTGATGTGCCATAAAAGTGACCATGGACTTCTGCCCACTCTAAAAAATGGCCTTGATCTCGCTCTTGCAAAAAATCTTCTTTATTTAAAAAACGGTAATCCTTGCCATCAATCTCACCAGGCCTTGGTGTCCGTGTAGTAGTCGATAAAGATAATTTGAGTCCAGCGTCGTCTTTTAACAAAGCATTGACTAAGGAAGACTTGCCTGCACCTGACGGAGCAACAATCATCAACATACTGCCTTGATAGGATGGAGCAATAGAGTTAGTCATAAATCTATCAGATGGATTACTCGAGGTTTTGAACTTGTTCGCGCATTTGCTCAATCAGAAGCTTAAGCTCTAAGGCTGCCTGTGTACACTCCTCAGATACAGACTTCGAACTTAAGGTATTGGCTTCGCGGTTAAGCTCTTGCATCAGAAAATCGAGACGCTTACCCACTGGACCCTTGCCAGCAAGTGCTGTATCTACAGCCTGCAGATGAGTCTTTAGGCGCGCAATCTCTTCGGCGACATCAATGCGTACTGCATAGAGAACAACCTCTTGACGAATTCGTTCCATTAACTCTGTGCCTGCTTTAGCTTGCTCCTGGGCAGCCAGCGCCTCAGCCAAACGTTCAGTGAGTTTTTCTTGATACTGCAAAACGTACTCAGGCACCTTAGGTTCGATCACTTTCACGATTTCACGCATCCTGCTTGTAATGCAGGTGAGAACGCCAACTAGCGCCTTACCTTCAGCATGACGACTCTCCATCAGAGTAGCAAGAGCCGCACGCCCCGCTTCTACTGTGGCTGTAATCCAGCTATCTTCCTCGCCACGTGGCTCAGAGACAACCCCAGGCCAACGAAGCACTTCAGCAATACTTAATTCTTGCGCTTTTGGAAAGGATGCTTGGGCTTTCTCTTGAAGGATATAAAGTGCGTCCAGACGATCACCGTTAATGGCGCCTAAGGCATGGGGATTGTTTTTTGCCGTACCGGCTGCAGCACTATTGACCCGCCAAGCAGCTCTAAACTCGACTTTGCCCCGTGAAAGGCTTTGAGAAGCCATTTCTCGTAAGGTAGGCTCAGCCCCACGACACTCATCCGGAAGACGAAATCCAAGATCTAGAAAGCGGCTATTCACAGCCCTACATTCCACCTGCAGATCAGCAACTACGCCCGCCCCTAGGGAAACTTGGCGAGAAGCGCTGCCATAACCAGTCATGCTCGATATCATATGGACATTGTAGATTCATTATTGAACTAAATCAGATTCATACTAAAACAACAGGACCCTATTTCCATGAGTACAGCAAACCTTGCCAATATTGCCCGTCCAAGCGGGCGTAAGCCAACCGATTTGCGCCAAGTGACGATCTCTAGGGCTTTTACTAAGCATGCCGAAGGCTCGGTCTTAATCGCCTTTGGGGACACCAAGGTTCTCTGCACCGCCAGCATCCTTGAAAAAGTGCCACCCCACAAAAAGGGTTCTGGAGAGGGATGGGTTACTGCTGAATATGGCATGCTCCCCCGCTCTACCCATACCCGCAGCGATCGTGAAGCTGCCCGTGGCAAACAATCAGGCCGCACCCAAGAAATTCAGCGCCTTATAGGTCGCGCTATGCGCAGCGTGTTTGACTTAAAGGTTTTAGGCGAAAGAACCATTCATCTCGATTGCGATGTTCTGCAGGCTGATGGCGGCACACGTACTGCATCTATTACTGGTGCTTATATTGCTGCCCGTGATGCAGTAAATCAACTGCTCAAAAGTGGCACATTAACTATAGACCCAATTATCGATAGCGTTGCCGCAATCTCGGTAGGCATTTATCAAGGTATACCTGTTCTTGATCTAGATTATCCAGAAGATTCCTCTTGTGACACCGACATGAACGTAGTCATGACTGGCAAAGGCGGATTGATTGAAGTTCAGGGCACTGCTGAAGGTGCAGCTTTCTCTAGAGCAGAGCTAAATGCACTCCTAGACTTGGCTGATCATGGTATTAAAGAGCTCACCCAAATGCAAATTGATTCGCTTAAATAATCTTAACTTTCATCTTTATTTGATCAATGCAAAAGCTCGTTCTCGCCTCCAACAATGTCGGCAAGGTTAAGGAATTTCAAGCGCTTTTAGCGCCACTGAACTTTCAGGTGGTCCCTCAAGGTGAATTAGGCATTCCTTCTGCAGATGAACCACACTTCACCTTTCTAGAAAATGCGCTTGCAAAAGCGAGGCATGCAAGTACAGAGTCTGGCTTGCCTGCATTGGCCGATGACTCTGGAATTTGCGCGCATGCATTAAATGGGCAACCTGGAGTCTTATCAGCTCGCTTTGCTGGTGAACAAGGTGATGATGCTGCAAATAATCAGAAACTGATTCGAGAATTAAAAGATCAGATGGATCGAAGCGCACATTATGTTTGCGCACTGGTTTTCGTTCACAGTGCAAATGACCCAGAACCCCTTATCGTCCAAACCCGCTGGTATGGTCAGATTGTTGAGCAGGCCGTTGGTAAAAATGGCTTTGGCTACGACCCCCACTTCTTTCTCCCCGAGCAGCAATGTACCGCAGCTCAATTAGATCCAGTCCACAAGAACCTGATTAGTCACCGTGGTCAAGCATTACGTGAATTGATCGCTCAACTTAAGTCACGTGTTTAATTCAAATCTCAATAAAGTGAGCATGACCGCATTGCCTCCATTGGCTTTGTATATTCACTTTCCCTGGTGTGAAAAAAAATGTCCTTATTGTGATTTCAACTCCCATCAAATTAAAGATGGTGTTGCTAAAGCAGGCTTTGATGAGGATCGTTATATCAAAGCACTCATTGCCGATCTAGAAACTGAACTTCCTAATATATGGGGGCGGCAAGTTCACAGTATTTTTATCGGTGGCGGTACACCCAGTCTGCTCTCAGCCACAGGCATGGATCAGCTACTTTGCGCCGTGCGTGCCAGGGTTAACTTAGAGCCTGATGCTGAAATTACCATGGAGGCAAACCCAGGATCTATCGAGGTAGATAAGTTTTCCGGCTTTGCAAGGGCAGGTATTAATCGGGTTTCGATCGGGGTTCAGAGCTTTCAAGATGAGCAACTCAAAGCCTTGGGTCGCGTCCACAATGGCGAGCAAGCCAAGCGCGCCATTGAAATAGCGATGCAGCATTTCAAATCCGTGAACTTGGACCTAATGTACGGTTTACCCAAGCAAAGCCTAGAGGCGGCTAAAGCAGATATCGAAACAGCGCTATCGTTTAAAACACCGCACTTGTCTTTTTACAATCTCACCTTAGAACCAAACACCTATTTCGCCAACTTTCCACCGCAATTGCCCAGCGATGATGAAGTAGATGCCATTTTTGAGCAGAATTTAGAACTACTTATTAAGGCAGGCTATCAACGGTATGAAGTTTCTGCCTATGCCCAAAAGAATCAAGAGTGCAAACATAATCTGAACTATTGGCGTTTTGGTGATTACATTGGCATTGGTGCTGGTGCTCACGGCAAGATCTCTTACCCAGACAAAGTTACTCGACAGGTAAGGGAAAAACATCCAGAAATGTATATGCAAGCCATTGAGACTAATGGCTGCGCCATCATTGAATCCAAGGCTCTTGAATCCAAAGATCTTCCTTTTGAATTCATGCTGAATGCTCTAAGATTAACTGATGGAGTGGGAACCAACACATTCAGTGAGCGTACCGGCCTGCCCTTAAGTGTTATTAGCAAAAGCTTAGCTGAAGCCAGTAGAAAAAAATTGCTAGATGAAAATCCCAGTCAGCTCAAAGCTACTGCGTTAGGAATGCGTTACCTCAATAATCTTCAAGAGATGTTTTTGAATTAAACACCCTACTTACCAGACCAAATGGGTACTTTTCCATTTAAAAATGCAGCAACACCACTCTTAAAGTCATTACTACCATAAGTTTCACAAATCAAATCACTGCAATCCGGCAATTGATTCTTAATCAGTCTTGCAAGAACGAGCTTGCTTGACTTTTGGGTGATGGGAGCCAATTTACTGAGTCGTTCGGCGAGCTTTTCAGCTTCATGTCCTAATTGATCTTGTTCGTAGGTTGCCAAAAGATATCCCTGCCCCAGTAATTCTGGGGCGGAAATCATTTCTGCTAGCAACAACATCCGCTTGACGATATTGATGTTCAGATGCGCCACTAACCAAGCAATGTTTTCGGGAGATAAACAGTTGCCAAGTGTTTTAGCAATAGGCACACCAAATTTGGCATCTGGTGTTGAAATACGAAAATCACAACAAGATGCGATCGCTAAACCACCTCCCACTGCCATACCATCAATCACCGCAATGGTTGGAATAGGCAAAGTAGCAAGTGGGGTGAGATAGTCATCGATCTCTCGCTCATAGCGAACACCATCGTGACCATCTTTAAAACTAGAGAACTGTGCAATATCGCTGCCAGAAACAAAAGACTTGCCGCCAGCCCCGCGAAATATTGCAACACGTACAGCTGGGTTATGAGCAAGTTCAAGACAAGTCGACTTCAGGCTTTGATACATCTCCACTGTCATGGCATTACGCGCAGTTACATGATCAAAAGTAATGTGGGCAACATTGCCACGTATCTCTAATAAAACTTCTGCAATCTTGCCCGTATTATTTTTTTGCGTATCTTGATTTGTCATAAATTATTTATTCGGCCTTGATGTTCAGGCTCTTCACTAAACGCTGGTACTTTGCTAACTCGGCAGTCAGGAACAAACTAAACGCAGCAGGTGTTGCAGGCCCCTCAGGCTGCAAACCCTGAGAGTCTAGGGTCTTTTTAATTTGTGGATCAGCCATAGCCGCTTTAACAGCCTGGTCAATTTTGCTTACAACTACTGGATCCATTCCCTTTGGACCCATGACAGAGTACCAATTAGTAACATCAAAACCAGTAATTCCCACTTCGTTAAAAGTCGGTACATTTGGGAGTATGGCTAAGCGTTTCGGGGTAGAAATCGCCAAGGCCTTGAGACTCCCATCTTTAATTTGCTGCAAGTTTGGCGGCAAGGTATCAAAGTTCATGGTGATCTGACCACCAAGCAAGTCAATAATGGCCTGACCACTACCCTTATAGGGAACGTGATTGAGTTGGATACCAGCAATCTTGGCAAATAGAGCGCCCGCTAAATGCTGAGTACTACCAATTCCGGAGGAACCATAAGTCATCTGACCAGGATTTGCTTTCGCCAATGAAATCAGTTGCGATACCGAGTTCACAGGCAAAGAAGCTTTAACTACTAGCACATTAGGTACATATCCCAAATAAGTGATGGGTGTGAAATCCGTTGCGGGATTGTATTGCACGTTGGTGAGTACGTATGGTGCAATCGCATTGGAATTGGAATGACCTACCAGCAAGGTATAGCCATCCGGATTTGCCTTGGCAATTTGATCGGCTGCAATAGTTCCTGCTGCACCCGATTTATTTTCAACAATCACACTTTGACCTAGAATCTCACCCAT
>Ga0214207_1000481_pt1 | contig 11933 bp, 20 predicted proteins | sample TroBogEpilimnion_6_FD_153045 | JGI IMG/M metagenome (GOLD analysis project Ga0214207, IMG submission 153045) | Freshwater microbial communities from Trout Bog Lake, WI - 13JUL2009 epilimnion | ecosystem: Environmental > Aquatic > Freshwater > Lake > Epilimnion/Euphotic zone | place: Trout Bog... | reverse complement strand
TCAATTGGGGGTCCAATGGGAAGGGTGCGTAGCCATTGATATTGTTTTTCCCATTCGGGCGCTGATTTATTAAAAATCTCAGCCATCTCGGTTGTTTTGGCAACTGAGTCTTCTAAATTTTCTATTAGGCTTTTGGTGGGCTCAAGCTTAAATGAGACGGGCTTGAGCGGTCCCCCCACACTGCTTAGATCGTTAAATTTCAATTTGGCAGTGTATGGTGTTGAGATTGCAAGGTAACGATCCTTGATTGACTTGATCTCATTAAATTGCATTGCTACTTTTGCTAGCTGGTTTTGGACCTTATTAAATTCCTTGGTATATTTGGCGTCAAGAGCCATTCGCTCCTTGACGGTTACGACCCCGCTGACTTCTCTGGCGAAATCTGGGTTCACTTCAAGAGCAATATGAATTCCGGTCGAAAAAATCAAAATTCCCAAAGCTAAAAATGAAATGCTCGCGATCAGCCCAACGCGAACTAAACGCTCTTTGGTGATGTTGATTTGTTGAATTGCCCCGGTGGAGCCTGATACCCAAAAAAGTTGCATTGATAGATTATAAGTATTTGATTTATTTAAATTAATTCGACAGTAAAATCATGCAAGGACATATAATAACCCTTTAAATAATCAATTTAAGCGGTAGTATATTACTGTGAAACCCATCTTTTGCCTGAATTTCTCCGTCCGTAAGATTTATGGCGCCCTTAGTTGGTGTCTTGCCGGGATGATCACATGTGGGGCATTTCACGCCCAAGCTGCCGTGATCGGCTCAATGCCTTCGTTTAGCGATATTTTGTACATCACTAGCGAGCCATGCACCACCGAGACGGGCAAGATTGAGCCCAATTGGTATTTTTCTTATTCAGTCAATGCTTTGGGTGCTGTTACTCGTAGTTGTTACGTGCGCTACAACGATCAAATCTGGATTAGGGGCCCTTATGGCTCTGAGTCTACCTTTCCGATGAGTTACTTTGCCAAGCCAGCGTCAGGAAGCTCTGCCGAAGCCGCCTCCGAGGTTAAGCAATAGGTCTTATTGAGGCCCCTAGGGATATTTAGGCTTAGCTAGGGATGTTTGGAGGTTTGCAAAAAAACTTAAACAGCACGTAGCTCATCGTATCTGGGATAACCCGCTCCCACTCTGAATTTGAGGTATCAGCCTGGTCGACGCTCACCCCAGACCCATCGAGCCCTGAATAATAACCAATATAGAACTGCTTATAGCTCTCGTAGCCTACCTTACAGGAGTACGAGATATCCTGCACTACCGACAAGGTGGGCTGGCCATTTGGGGCTGAAAGAGTGTCGGTATAGCTAATCAATTGCCAAGTGCTAACTTGCTCTATTGATGGGTCTTTGACGGTTTTGCTATCCTCGTAGAAGTAAGCATTCCCAACGTTGTCATAAGAGAGAAAAACCCATTTGGCTACGGCTGGATTAAGCGGATTAAGGAAAAAAGCCGTAATTACGCTAAGAGAAATTATTTTGTGAAATATTGGCATTGGATGTCCGTAGTGAAAATGCAAAATTTATAGGCAATATTTGCATTTTAAGGCCCAAAATCAAAGATCTACTGCTAGAATTGCTTGAGTCTTTTTTATCATAATGCGCGCTAAGGAGTGCTAAGCATGGCTGAAGTAAATCAACAAGGTTGCCTGTTTGTAGGTGAGGGTGTAGTGCTTAAGGGCAATTTTGATGTTCCTGATATTGCTTCTATTTCAGGTACGGTCGAAGGCGAGCTCACAGCCAAGCAGGTGCTCATTGAAGCAACTGGAATTGTGCGTGGAAAATTAACAGGCGAATCGATTGATATTCGGGGTGAGGTAAATGAATATATTTCATCTACTCGTAGCCTCATTATTCGCTCTACAGGAAAGGTGACTGGTTCGATCAATTACTCAGAAATTGAGATTGAAAAAGGCGGACACTTGCATGGTGACTTGCATAATCTCAACCCCCATTCTTAACTTCTTAACTTCTTAAGTTCTTAATTCTTAATCTCACTCATTTATAAATAAAAGATGTCTATTTTTTCAAAAAATTCCAATAGCAAAGAAAATGATGAGCCTATAGCTCAGGAGTCAGGTGAAATGGAAGCGCAAGCCTCTCCAGTTGAGGAGGAGTTTGCACCAGTAGTTACTGCTCCAGTCGAGCAGACAATGCGTACAGACTTTGCAAATCGTCCTAACGTGCTGAACACGAAACCTTCGATTATTAGTGAGGGTTTTACTTTTGAGGGCACAATTATTTCTGATGGCGTTCTGAATATCTCTGGAACGGTTCGCGGAAAAATTACTGCGAAGTCGGTATTGATTGATTCAAGCGGCAAGGTTGATGGCGAGCTGAATTCCGAGCAATTGGTCATTAAGGGCCAGCTCCATGGCGACGTCAGTTGTGAAGACTTAAACGTTGGCCCCTTGGCTCATGTTGATGGAAACATTAACTATAAATATATTCATATCCAGCGCGGCGGCAAGGTGTCTGGGAAATTTATTAAGAATTAATGCAGAATTGCCATGGCCTTTAAGCAAAGTCATGCAGCCCGGTTGTTAGATCCATCTAGGGAAACCTTTGGGTCGATTATTGGAAGTGATCTAGAAATTTTTGGCCGTATTGTTGCCACTAAAAGTATGCGTATTGATGGCACGATTATTGGCGATGTTGAGTCAAAGCAAGGCGCAGATCTGTGCGTCGCGTTGGGAAAAACAGGTCTGGTGCAAGGCAATATTTCTGCGCCACGTGTGTTGGTCGCTGGGCGCGTAGAGGGTAATGTTCGCGCCACTGAAAGAGTTGAGCTTCATAGCGGTGCCGATGTGCATGGTGATATTGTTTATGCGCAAATTGGTATCGAGCATGGCGCACGTTTAAGCGGCTTGTTATCTAAGATCACCGACCAAGACCTCCTGATAAATAATGGTAGCGATACCTGATCTTGAGCACTTAATACTTCGTATAGGAATCAATAGAAAATGGCCCTTGCTGATTCAATCAAGATACTAGTAACTAACCAAAAAGGTGGGGTTGGCAAAAGTACGATTGCTGCAAATTTGGCTGCTTATCTGGCAATGCAAGAGGGTGCAAGCGTTTCATTGATTGACTTTGATAAGCAGGCCTCGTCATCTCGATGGGCTAAAAAAGCACCCAATATCGGCGTATCCGTTAGTCAGGTTGACGTAAATTATCAGAGCTCTGGTTTGGCATTGCTCAGTGCTCGCGCTGGAGTTCGTAAATATTCACAAGGAGTGGATATCTGTATTTGCGACTTTACATGGACGCCAGCCATGTCCGAAGATTTCATGCTCGATTTTGACATTGTAGTTATTCCCAGCTCGGGGGCGAAATTTGAAATGGCCAGTACGGAAATTTTTATACTGGAATATATTCAAAAAAAGATGTCTCGTTTGGCAGCAACTAAGCAAACCCTTTTAGTGGTGCCAAGTAGAGTAGATGCTAGCTTTTCCTCAGCAGGATCGTTTACTAATTTAGATTTTTTAATTAACTGTCACATCACGCCACCTATTTTGCGAGTGCCTGAAGTTGATTCTTACGTCTATGAAGATTTTTTTTGTGTTTGTCTAGACAAAGCAATTGCTGATAATTTTTGCACGTTTGGCAGATACATTGCTCAGAAGGTAGAAGAGCGTAAGAATACTAGAGGAACTTTGAGCATTAGCGGAACGACGGTTAATCGTGAGGTAGCTAAAAAGGTCAGCGTCTTGGATGATTATCGCAATCGCGCAAGAGTGCTCGGTTTTTACGGTGGATCCGCAATGACCCCTACTGAGACTTCAAATGAGTCATACCCAAAGTCTCCTGCTCCCGCCCGTTCAGTAGGTGCGCGTTTTATTCCAAGCTTTTTGCGAAAAAGTGAAGAGTAAAGCGTTATAGGACTGAGATCAGTATTGCCTGCAAATGGTTGAGCATTACAGTTGTTATTTGTATCAGCACAACAAATATGAACGCTGAAAAATCAATTCCTGAGATCGATGGAAAAAATTTTCGAATGGGTCTCAGTAGCGGTTGGGTCATCTCGTAGAACATTTCCTGGGTTGGCGAGCTTGTACCAGTCCAGGTAAATAGAACGTGAACAAGCGCTACGCCAATAAGGCCTGAAAGAATCAGATGTAGCCAGTCAAATAGCGCCAACGCTGTCGCAATAGCGACATCAAAACTGTTGCTTGTGAAGAAAATAAGTAATCCGGTTTGTATAAAAACCAATAAATAACTAGCAAAAAGTGAGGCGAGATCAAGGCGCCCCCCAGCAGAAATCACTCTTTTTATGGGAAGGACTAGCCAGTTTGTTATTGGTAGTAAAAATTGAGCCAAGGGATTGCCCGAGTTGGGCGCAATGTTGATCTTGAGGAAATGTAGATAAAAGCGTAATAAGCAGGCAGCGACAAGGACTGTAGTGCAGGCTCGCACAATGATTTGAAAAAGTTCGATCAGCATATTGGTAAGAGTTTCGTGATGAGGGGTAAGACCATACTAACTGCTCTTTTGTTAAATTGACATTTATGGTTTCCCCGCTGAAAATAGCTCGATAGCCCTTCCTAAAGGCCTTCCTCTGAGAATTTGGAGAGCAGTTTAATATGAGTAATCCCCAAAGACACGATATTTTTGAAGACGAAAATGGCAATCGAGTTGCTATTAAGCAGCTTATGGACCCAAACGCCCTGGGCGTGAGCTATGTCGAGTTCAAGAATTTAAGCGATTCAAATTTGCGTTTCTTGACCAGGGAAGAGTTTTTGGAGCGTTTTCGGTTGGTTGGCAACTTTGGATCGACAGATACCCATGTGAAATTACTTGAAAAACAGAATGCCCTTGCCCTGGAGGAGGAGCAACGCCTGGAAAAGGAGGCGGCAGAAGCCAAGGCCGCAGCCGCCCTAGAGCAGGGTGATGCTCAAGCAAGTGGACTCCGGAAATCGGATTCTAAGCCTGGTCGATCAGCCTAGCTTCATTTCCCTCATTTGTTAGAATCGTCCAATGCCTCTGGGGGTGGGGAGGTAGTATCGCGGTAAACGACTCTTTTATAAACAGGGATATTGAATGCAAGAACAGACCAATTCATCTTGGCATCTCCAGCTAGTGTTAAAGATTACCGCCATTTTTTGTGGGGGTGTTTTATTACTTGCATCAGCTAAACATGGAAGCGAGCCTCTTAATCTTTCTGCAACGATGGAATTTATTGCAGATCAATTACGAAGCGCATCACAGTTGAAATGGTTGTTCGGCATCATCTTTTTACTTTTTGGTATTTTCTTTATGCCGGTTAAGAAAAAAATACCTCGTTCTTTTGCAGGCTCCAAAGACCTCAAGAATGATTCTTATATTCTCTATTTAGTTGATAAGTATCAGATTGAACGAAATACCGTTTTAAATCAACTCACAGTCCAAAACAGAATTTTTTCTCATCGCGATGGTGCGATTCAGTATGCACACGAATTAGAGTGCCCTACGTATAAAGAGCCAGTCTTTACTGAATCTATAACTGTGCAAGAAGAAGTAGTAAGTAGTGCATTTGATGCTGCTGCAATGGATCAAGAGACGGTAAAACCAGAAACAAAAGAGCCCGTTGTAGAGGGGCTAAATACTACTGCTGCGTATGAGGCTGCCGCTGCCGCATTTGCTCGTGTCGATACTGGCTCACGAGAGTTGCGCGGCGCTGGTTTCCTTAGCAATCTTGTAAATATTGGTGAGCATGTAAAACTAACAGTAGCACTAGGAGTCGTTTTATTTTCCGTTGTACTAGGAGGTCTTTACTATGCAAATTCGCATAGTAAGTTTAATCGAGAAGCTCCTGTAGTGACCAAAGCCCCAGTTGAGCAGGTTGTTGAATCTAGCGCCCAGGCAGCTCCAAGTTCAGACCAGGCCCCTAATGGCGCTACCTCAGCGGCCGGCACTACTCCTGCTACCACAGCAACAGCAACAGCAACTGATTCCCAAGAAGTAGCTAAGACAGTAATTACACCGCCGATTAATGAGCGTTGGATTGGTCTGTGGATTTCTGAGTTGGGTGGAAAACAAAAACTAGCCATCAGTCCTACTGCAATTAAGTTTGGCGATGAGGAGTTTGTTTGGTCAGGCTTAAGGCCAAAAGGGGTAATCGTATGTTGTCCGGCTTTTTACGAAGGGACAATCACTAAGTCGGATTTGCTAGCAAGAATTCCAGGTGCAAATGATCTCAGTACGCCTCTAAAGCCTGACACTCAAAAAACGCTGGCTATGGTTCAGGCCATGGGAGAAGGTAATTTTCGTAAGATTGTTTTGGCTGATCCGTTCTTGAAAAAGTACTTTTTCATCTACGATCAAAATTTGGTCTATCGCATTAACCGAGATCTTGGGGATAAAGCGGATTTAATTATTGAGCCATTTAAGAAAAAAGAATGACTACCCCTTCTGATGTAGATAGTGCTTCAGCAGTAAAGCTTCAGCCCTATGAGCAGCTACGACTGTTGCGAGAGCAAACACATATTCGAACTATTGCCGATGAAATTGTTGGTCGGCAATGTATCTTTTTTTACAGCAAAAATTGGGTGTTTGATTTTTCTCTTAACAGTACGGATAGGCAGTGGGATATTACCCAGCAGGTGTACTTTCGTAACGTTAGAAAACACAAATCTTTAGCTTTCGTTTTGCCATACATCGTGATTCAATTGGCCTTTCCTGATTCATCCAATTTTCTGCGAGCTATTGTGACTTATGGACAAGATATTACTAAGATGATTGGTGCAATGGATCACTTCATCAAGCGCGAGGAAGGCATTCGGGCCTGGGTGGAGCAGCCTGATTTCAATTGGCAGCCATCAAGCATTGCAGCCTTGTCTAACCAAATATTGGAAACGGAAAGCCTATTTGGGGAAATTGAATTTTATCGGTATAACGAGCCCTTTCATGCCAAGCTCAATGGCGCCTGGGAATTGATCTCCGTCTAAGCTTTATGGAAGAAAATTTCTGTTATCTTCATATGAACTATTAATACTGACTGGTAAAGTTTTATCATGCACAACTCAGACTTTCAGAGAGCTGAAGATTTTTTAAAACTAGGCCTTTATCCTCAAGCGTTTGAAGCTTTTATGGAGCTAGAGATCGGCAGCATGGATTGCACTTTTCTAGCACCATGCAAAATGGCCCTTAACGGTCAGCTCAACCCTTCTCAATTGTCAATTTTGTATGATGAGTTGGAGCGTGAGGCGACTCGTGGTAACGCTCAGGTAATTTATAACTATGGCGTTGTTAAAGGGCACTATGGTGAGGTTGCGAAAGCAACTGCGTTATTGCAAAAAGCAATGGATTTGGGCGTTCCAGAGGCTCGCGGAGCCCTCAGTCGCCTTTTAATACGCTAGCGACAATTTCCTGATCATTCCGCTATCTTTAGATGATTTAAGTATGTCTCCATGAGGCTTACCTACTTTTTCTTATATGAAATCGCCCTCGGTCTAAAACTTCTTTAGAAATTAGCAACTTACGTTTGCTCATTACCTGAGTTCTGATTAGCTTTACGCATCCCATTGAAATCATTGAATTTCATTGCCAAATACTGTGAAAAATTGTTTTAGCTTTGCGCTATTCCTATAAAATACCCAATAAATTCATATACTTATAGAGAAATTTCACTTGATAAGAAATGTCTCTGACTTGAGCCCCTTAGGCTTTGTAAACACTGCTTTTGGAGCTAGGATGAACCCAGTAGATTAAATTTCAAGGGGGCTTGTATGGGGCAGATCAAATCAACCAGTAGCAGTCCATCCACAGATGTGTTTGTGCCTTTGCGCATTGATGACTTGGTTAAAGGCCGGCTTTTATGGCAAGAGCAGCTCGGTAAGCGGGGTTATCCCAATGAAGCATTGCCCAATGTTATTCATCCTGCGCTCGCGCGGCTTGTCACAGTGAGATAGAACGCAACAATATGAAAAAGTATCTTGCCCCAGTAGGTCTCATGATTGCCGTGTTAATCACTAGTTTTTATTTTATTATTGGACCCGCACCTACAGCCAAAAGCAATGTTGTTCCGCTTGAGCCTGAAGTATTGGAGCGGCACTCTGCAATGGCAGAGGCTTATGCTGCTGAAGCGAATCAGGGTGGGAAAGTAGATGCTAGCAAAAAACCGGGCTCTATTTAGTTGTATCCGCAGGGGTACAGTGTAATTAGCTGATTGAGCAAAATCTGGTCAATATCGGGTCTTGGAATGACATTTGGCGCTAATTCTTTAACCCCCAAAGCAATAATTTCGCGGTAATTGGCTGTCGTTAGATTTAAATAGGGCGGCAAGCAAAAGAGCGGTACTGTATCCCCAGCTGCTAATTCTCGATTCATGGTGTTCAATCCACTACTAAGGCCTTTGATATAGGAATTGGTGCTTTGGACCTTATTTTTATCTTCAAAGTCCCTGATCGATAAGCCAGCAAATGCATTACATGAAAGGCAAATGAGTAGGGTGAAGAGTCTTATTTTGGTCATGATGAATCATCTGGCAATGTGGATATAGCTTTAATTTAACAGATGCCCAAGGGCTTTAGTAGATATAGGCGGCTCATAGTAAGCTATGGCTTATCTAAATAAATGAGGCATTTTCAATGGCTGAGATTGATTGGGATTATTGGTTTTCAAAACCTTATGTGTATACCTGGCAAGCGGCAGCATTAGTGCAGGGTATCAATCCTAAGCAAATCAAATTTCCAATTCGAGATGCTGCAGGTGAACTGCATTTTGAGCAGGCTAATTTTGATGGACAGTATGCCGAATTTAAGCTCAAGTTAGACCTGCTAACAGAGCATGCTTGGATTCAGAACTTCTCTGCTCAAAATATGCGCGTTGACTTTAAGCGGTTTTTATTTTGGGCTAGGCAGAGCCGTAAATGGGACATGCCGACGCGTCTTGCAGGCTTTGCACAAGGCGTTGATTTGGATTCTCTGGATGAAATCTCTGAAGAAAAGGCTAATTCATTGCGTGAGGAGCGCTCTACCTTGCAGTTGATTTGGGCATTACGTACTTTGCTCAAAGAGCATCCTTATGGAAAAACAGACCGAGAGTTGATTTATTACCTGTCAAAAACCTACCCGGAACGCACTGGATTTAAGCGCTTGGCTCTAGAAATGAAGTTTGCCGAGGCTTTGGTGGCCTCTGAGTCTTAAAATGCGCTCTCGCAGCGAATGGGAGACCGTTTTAGGCGATCCTAAGGAGATATACTCATTGCCATGGATAAGTTAAATTTGCAGACCTCTTATTTAAGCACTTCAAATCAGCGCTCTGACAATACTTTGCATTCCAAAAGAATCATTCCAGACACCTCCAATATCAGGGCCCATCCAAAACCAGCTCAATTAAAGGTGGCTGAACCTGGGCCTGCCGTAACAGTCAATATCAGGTTGGATAATCCAGATCCAGTTGCATTAATTCCTGCAAGTGCAGATCGGCATATCAATCGATATCAAAGAAACAACAACATTCTGCCTTAGCGATAGGTTAAAGGATGGGTTAAGGGGTAGGTTTGGGGTGAGGGCTTACTTAGGGTAGGCAGTCGATTTTGCAACATCATCTGTGGTCCAGGTCTTGCTTAAGTCGCCTGTAGGCCCAAATTTTACAAAAGCAAATAAGATCCCAATAATGAGTGCTGCTAGCCCTATTGTTTTAAGGAGCTTGTAATCCCGCTCTTCCTTAACGACATATTTTGGCGCTGGATAACGCACTTGAAATACTTCTGGAAAAGCTTCTTCGATTGATTCCTTGGCGCTTTTGATGTATCGATATCGAACTTCCTCTGGCTGATCCGATGCTACAGCGGCCGCTGCTTTTGAGTACAGCTCGCTTGCATGTGCCAGTACTCTTGCTCTTTGCAGGAGCTCCGTATGTTTTTCGGTATCTGCTGGTGTCATGATTGCCTCGTACACATCTATAAAAACGATAAATTATTATATTCCGCTTACATTACAAAATCACGAACGTTCTGTTGTACTACAAGAGCAAACTAATAAGTCAATTTTTTAATTTCGTTAGTGCAATCTCAAGCAGTTTATTTAGGGGGTGTATTTTTTGCTCGCTGGATCATTAAATTTCTAAATTTAATGAAGGCCTCACTTGAGTCTAAAGCCTCAATAGTTTCACTTTCGTGTTCTCCGCTTGGTAGCTTGTAAGTGAACACCCAATACTTTCCAAGGGATGCTTCCATTGAGATAATTTCATATTCTTTCATTAGCCTATTGTCGCGCATTATCGTGTGATCGAGAGTGGGCTTGACCATTTTGTGGGCGTATGTCGTGAATATTAGCTGTCTTTGCATAGTAAAATCAGCTATTAGCCAATAAAGTACTCTATGCCTTTTAAAATATACCCGCCGCAGTTAGGGGAGATTGATCCAAAGTATCAAATGGATGTTCGCTTTCTCCATAAGAATTTAGAGAAAATATTTTCTCCGGGACCAGTCAGCGCAATCTATAACACTAAAACTTTAGAGTTATTACCCGTTACTTTAGACACGGTTAGTGTAAAGACAGGTTTTCAATTCAAAATAGAAGAAATCCCTGCTGGCGGTATCCAATCTTTTTTGCATGAGCCATGTGTGTTGGTTGCCGGGGTTGAGGCTGGAAAACTTCAGTTCGCGATCACCAATCTGCGCTCTACGGGGAGTAACTCGCTATCTTGCGATGTGCCCAAAGATGCGATGCTGATTCAGCGTCGCGAAGACTTTAGAGTTCCCGCACCACCTGATCGCGCCTTTAAGGCGCTTATCTTCTTTTCGATTGGCAAAGAGATGATTGCGGATATTGTGGACATATCCGATGAAGGTATGCAGTTTGATTTACGGCTAGGTGCAACTGAGATGGAAGTGGGCACTATTTGGACGAACTGTAGCTTAGAGCGCTTAAAAGCCCGCACTGCCCCTTTTGACTTGATCATTAAAAATATCAGGCCCAGCCCAACTGAAACATCTCGTATTCGAGTTGGTGTGCGACTTCATGAACCGACCAAATTGAACTTAAATGAGTTTGCAAGTACACGTACAGCAATACAATCTGCTAGGCTAAATAGAAGGATAAATTATTGGTATCAAGACACCACGTGGTGTTAATAATATTGCCCTAATTTGGTGTTTTAGCTTGGCTTAAAAAAGCAATTCCCATATAGAATAGGGTTAGTCTAAATAAATGTATTTTTGAGGAATTTTAGTTATGAGTTACGGTGCAATTGAACTAGGTCAATTAAATATATCGAAAGGCAAATATGAGGTAGCTTTTGATATTTTGTATGACTGCGCCGTCAATGACCAAAATGATGATGCATTATTTTTGCTGACCAAAATGACCTTTGATGGCAATCTAAATTCAGAGCAAATGGTCAAATTTTATGATTTGCAAAATGGACATACCAGTGCCGGTAATGGCTATGCTTTATTTAACGTTGGATTGATGCATGAACGCGGTCTTGGAGGAGTTAAGCAGTGCTATAAAACCGCATCTGAGTATTACCAAAAAGCTATCAAAGAAGAGGTGAAGGATGCCTACTGTAACTTGGGCAATATCTATGCCCTAGGTCTTGGTATGGAACAAGGCGTCCCCAGAAATGTCGAGTTGGGAATTAAGCTACTTTCTGTTGGAGCCGAAGAGGGTAGTCGGCAGTGCGCATATACACTGGGTTCGCTCTACGGCAAAGGCGAATTTATTCCCCAGGATTTAAAAAAATCTTTCTATTTCTTATCCCTTGCGGCTTTAGCAGGTCATGATCAAGCGAAGAGAGTGTTGCATATATTTGTACACTCTCATAAAGAGAATTACGATGCAGAGATGGATGCTGCGCAGTTGACGTATGGAAAAATTGAGAACCTGAGACAGCTTTATAAATGTCTCTAATTGAATCTTTATATCTAAGCATTCTGAATTCATATAAGCAGCTGATAATCTGTGGATGATTTTGTTTATAAAAGACGTCCAGTTCACGTCAATG
>Ga0214207_1000478_pt1 | contig 11982 bp, 22 predicted proteins | sample TroBogEpilimnion_6_FD_153045 | JGI IMG/M metagenome (GOLD analysis project Ga0214207, IMG submission 153045) | Freshwater microbial communities from Trout Bog Lake, WI - 13JUL2009 epilimnion | ecosystem: Environmental > Aquatic > Freshwater > Lake > Epilimnion/Euphotic zone | place: Trout Bog... | reverse complement strand
TAAAAAAAGCAGGGTAGAAACCCCGCTCGGAAATTTTAACCAACCTAAATCATACAACCTATATGAAGAAAAAGTTTTGTTTTGTGTTTTTGTGTTTTGCTTTGTTTGTGTTTTGTAAAGGTAAGGGTTGTTTTTAGTTACTTAGTTGTTTGGGTATATGTATGAAAAAATATGTTCAATCACTGGTAACGTCCATCCATCACCTAATAAACTAATTGCTTTTGATAATGGTAAAATGTCGCAGTAATTATCAGGAAAGCCTTGTAGCCTACAAAATTCTGTTTTCGTTAGATTTCTTACCGTGTAATTGTCTATTATTGAGCCATTGTTGCTAGTGCATAAAGAAGGGAATATCCCATTTATAGCATAAACACGATTTTGCTGAAACGGTTGCACACCCCCATTGCTTTCTTTGCTGTCAGAAATTTGTATAATCTCTTTTACATGAAGTGGGGGCATAAATCCTTGTTTTTGTTTCTTTAAGACGTGCTTTTTAAGCTTATCTAAATCTTTATACAAATTTTTATATTCCCTTTCCGTGACAGTATCTGATTTTAGTTGTTCGGTATATCCGCTTTCGAGTATATCAGATAAAAATACTTTAGCGTCTTTTGGTTGAGGTATATCTGTCACCAAATCGAATAAGTTTTTTTTGGTTCTGATATTACTCCAATAAAGTCTTGACCTATTTTGAGCAGTCAGCAATTTGCTGTTTATTTCGCATGGATAAACCCCTAAAGCCCTACTCATTATGCCAACATCTTTGCTTGGTGCTGAACCTACATTTTCTTGCAAAAACAGAACGTCAGGATTAACGCTTTTTATATGGTTTAATATGTCAACAAAGGTGAAAAATAAAACGCTTCTACTGCCATTAATACCTTTCTGCTTACCAGCGATACTTAAATCTTGACAAGGCGAACCGCTTGTACATAAGTCGATACTTCCCCAATCTATATCCCATTCACGCCAATTTATGACATCGCCTAATTGTATTGTATCAGGAAAATGATGTTGAGTTAATTTAATGGCATATGGCTTTATTTCGCTTGAGTAATATTTGTCTACTTTAATGCCAACATTCTCTAAAGCTTGGCGACAAGTATTCATACCATTGAATAAACTTAATACTGTCATTTTATTGTCTATTAACTATTATGGTTTACAGATGTTCCATGAAAAAAATAAGCTGCCGCTAATGCCAAAAAAATAAGAAGTACGCAAAATATAACTATCTGTATGTCTTCTCTCTTATCTGATTTGATGGCATTATCTAATTTTTGGTGGTAGTCGTTTGGGTTAGTGTATAACATCGGTTTTAGTTTTTGTAAGTTGAAATTTGTTGTTTAATCTTGTTTGTAGGTGGTTTTGTAATATTCTTCCCCGTCATCCCATCTTTCTAATCCAGCTTCTATATTTTCAAGCATTTTTAAAGTTTTTGGAATTTGTACTAGTATTGTATTAATTACCACTACTGCGCCTTTAGTGCCATTAAAATGGGCTTTGATAATATGCTGCTTTTCCTTCTCTAAAAGATATAATTCCTTTATTGAACTTTCTAAATGTGATAGTGCATCTAGTTGACCAATAAAATAAGGTTCGGTTTTACCTTGCAAAGAAGATTTTAGGCTGGATATTTTGCTGATTAATTCTTGTATAGGTGTTTGCATCGTTTTTTCTTGGTTAGGTTATTATTTATTATTCATAATGAATAACGCAATTGCCAATATAGTCAATGACATTATAATGGTAATTACCCTTGTTTCATAGTCCATTTTGTAAAATTGTTTCATGGTGATTTCTTATTTTTTAGGTTATGCTTTTTTATTAACTAATAGCCTTTAATGCTTCTTTGGCTTCGTTTAGTAGATTGTCAAAAAATTGTATTTCTTGTTTGTAATTAGCCATTAATAAAGCCGCATCATACATCCTTTGCAACGCATCTGCTACATTAGCTAAGTTATTAACAGCTAAGGCTGTGTATTTAGCGTTTATTTCTGCTTTCTTAGTCCATTCGTCTTTTATATCAATATCTAAAGATGAATAGTTTTCAGCACTCAAAATTGTATGAGTTGCACCCTTATCATTGGTTGAAGTGACACCTATTGATAAGTGATTATTTGGTAACACTTTTTTATAAAGCATTAGCGTACCTTGTGTTCTTTCTTCATTTAAAACCTTATATAAAGGCTGGGTAGTTTCTTGTGCCATGTTTGGTTAATTATTATAAATTGGTGAATCTAATTATTATGCCTTTCTTATTTTATCGCCTTTTCTTTTCCCTAGAACTTTATCAGAAATATTCCACCTATCTTTTAATGATACAAAATTTTTTGTAGTAGGTCTAACGTAAATAACCCACCTATTATCAATAGCATCAGAATTAATTCCATTAAAATAGATAGCAGAAACGACACCAAAATAATCTTTATTATTATGTCGCTCTGTAAAAATAACCTTGTCACCTTTCTTAAATGGACAAAGTTTAGCTATAACATTAGCTTCCATTTTATCAAGTATAGAAGTTTCGTTTGCTACTTTAGCTTGCTGGTTATGAAATTCAATTATTTCTTTTTCAAGCATTTTATTATTATTGCTCATCGTGATAAGGTTATTATTTATGAAAGTAATTCAGCCAAATTAATAGGTAGGCTCACAAAATTATTATCTGTCGTTAAGTCTAATCTAATTCTACAGAAACGACCATCTATTAGCGTGATAATGTAGTTAGTCTCAATCCCTTTTAAGATGTGAAATGTGAAATTGATACTGTCGCCAATAAAAGAACGAATAAGCATATCTTTAATCATGCCACTCATATCTATGTAGACAATATTTTTAACGTTACTATTTCCAGCAACTCTAAGAAAATGAAACAACTGACTTTTAGAATTTGAGAAACTTGTTGCAGTATAAACAGACCAAGTTATGATTGCATTTTTGCCAGAGAAAAATATATCGTACAATTCGTTTTTTTCTTTCTTGTATAAGTCAGAAATTATCTCGATGTTAGTTGAATATTCTTCATCTAAACCAGCATATGCCATGAGGCTTGGTGTGACAAATATTTCAACATCTTTCTTGCTACGTTGGTTATCGTCATTATCTACAAAAATTAATTTTTTCATTGTTGTTGATTTTTTGATTGGTTTTAGTTTAAAATTGAAAGGTTAAAAGATGTTACGTAACGGTTTACGTAAACAAACGTATAAAAGGTTTAAATATATAATGATACGCAGTAAGTAAGCTGATTTTGAGAAGGTTTTTTTGCTTCCGCTTTTTCGTTAGCTTCTTCGCTGTCACTAGCGTAAATGATTACATCAATTTGCCTATTATTTTTCACGAAAGTTGCAATGTATTTTTTCATGTGTTTATTTTTTTGATTGGTAAAAAACTGTAGTTGATATAGTATGCTGCACCACTTTTTTAAGTTAAAAACAAGCATCGCCGCTTGGTAAAGACAAAAATACAATTCTCTCTTTGCCCGTTAATAGGCTTTTTTGCAGTTGTTCTGTTGAATTATCGGCAAAACTTGTAGTTTTCAATACTTGCCAATTGTGTTTGGTCTCGGTCATGTAATTGCAAAAACGCTTATAACGTTTCATTATTGCTTCCCATTTTTCCATACTGTAATAACTGCTAACAGTGGCAGGCATTACACGTTTCGTTGTTCTAAACTCTTTTTTCGCTTCTTTAATTTGACTGTTAACGTAAGAATATAAATTGAATGTTGACATAGCTATTTACTTTTGATTAGTTAATTTGATAGCGTAAAATTGCTACCCTTAAATTTATCAAACAAGCTTATAATTATGAACGGTAAAAAAATAGTGTTAAGTGGTAAATTTGGTAAGACGAATAAAATAATCTTAGATAATGATGTTTTTAGTTTTCTTTCTATTGCCAGCACTTCTTCTTGAATTTTCGGACATAGTAACAAATTCAATGTTGCCTACGAAATAACCTTTTGACGAATCTATCCTATCTATACTAGGGGCTAATTTTCTAAGATAACCCGATTGCTCATATTCTTTAAATAATTCAAAGAATGTATCATTTTTTAAAGAAAATTCATAAAAATCCTCTTTGCTCATTAATTCTTTGCCACAATACAAATGCTTTTTTTCTTTTTGCACACCATCTATTCTACTTTTCATATTCCTATAAAGTCTAACCAAGAATCCTTTAATGGTTTTTTCGTACTTTAAAGTAGATATATTTTTGGTTTTAATTCTATTTGCTCTTTGTCTTTTATTGATACAGACTCTGCATTGATTAGTTTTTTTATCTCTTGTTTCCGTGTGATTTTTAAATTCGCTTAATTCCTTAAATAATAAGCAAGAGTTGCATTGTTTCATTTTTTTTATTTTAACACGAATATACTAACTTCGTGTTAATCTAAGGAAACTATTTTTATTTTTATAGTATTTTCCCTTGATATATTCTTTTATTTTGAACTTGAAACGAAACATCATCATCTGATAGTTGCACTACCATAAAACCATGATTCCAAGAGTTTATTGGCATATATGCTGGGTGTAATTCAGATAAACATCCACCTGACCAAGTAGTGATAATTTTGCCGTTTATATCCATTTCAGAATGTTCCGAACTACGATGATGGTGACCGCATACAGTATTGGCTTTTGCTCTTAAATAAAGACCTCTAGCTATGTTTACTGGCGACATTATTGATGATGGGAACTCATGACCATGTACAACGTTTAATTCGTTAGCTTTTATTATCCTTTTGTCATCTACAAAGTCAATAGGTATGCTTCCAATTCGTTTTTTTACTATATTTTCTAAAGTAATACTCTTTATTTCTTCTAAGTCGGTTAGCTGGTCTAATTCTCCCCACTTTTGCCACAAAAAATGCTGTAGACGCTCGCAATGGTTGCCTAGCTTATAAATTATTTTACACTTCAATTCTTTGTGTAAAACCTTCATTATATCGCAGCCTATATTTATTTCTTCGCTAAATTTTCTCTTGCGTGGGTCTTTAAGAAATTTGCTTAATCCATGAAAATCGTAAAAGTCGCCGCCTAAAATCAACAAATCTATTTTTTCTTTTTTTAAGTAACCTATAGCTGCGGCTAAAGCATTTACCGAGTGATATGGTGCATGAACATCAAACAATATACCTATTTTTCTCCCATCCTTTGAACCTTTAATTAGATAAGGCTCATATGCGCTTTCATCGCTTTTTGGTAAATTGTATGGTGCTGGGCTTCGCTTTGGCAATACATTTACAGTTGTGGCGTTTCTAAGTCGCTCGCCCGCCTTTCCTTCGATATAGCGTAAAGTAAACCTAGCATCTTCTATGTCTTTGAATAATATTTTGTTTTCCTTAAACATTATCCTTGCTAGTTTGGCGGTTGGCATTTCGTTACCGTATTTTTCACGATACTCTTTAGCGGCTGTAATTTTTGGGGAAGGTGCTTTCATTTGATGAATTTAATCGGTTTATTTAATGTGTATTATTACTAATTATTTATTGCGATTATAACCTCATCAAATGTAATTAATTTTTTATTACCAAATTATTAAACTATAATTTCTTTTTAGCCTACATTTAATTTATAACTTTTAAACCTTATTGAAGCTAATGCAAAAGGCTTTGTAGTTTATTTGGTAAGTTCTTGCTGCTTTTTTAGGTAAAGAAATATATCGCTAACTGTCTTTTTTGTTGACTTGGTGTTTACTATAACTTCGCCACCGTATATTAAGAAGTTAAGTATCATTTTAAAGAATGTTAAAGATGCCAACAAAATAATAGCTGGTAATGCTAAAATTCTAAATAGGTATTTCATTGCTTATTTTTTATTGGTTAAATCAATTACGCTAAGTGTTACGAGATTGGTTACTCGCATCTACAACTACAAAAAGTTGCACTCTAGGTTTGAGATAAACACTTAACGTAAAGAGTTATGTGTGATATATGTCCGATTCGGACGGACGAAGGGCTGTAATTGATTATCCAACCGCCCCACCCGATTTAGCCCAAATAGATAATCCATTTTTAGGGTTTATTCAGGCGCATTTTAGCCACTCTGCCAATACATCACACAATAAGTTATCTATGCTGCTTATATTGTATTCTTCGTAAGATTCCAAACACCTTATGGCTGTACAACCAGCCCACAAATTTAATTAAATGTAGTTATAATAATATTTTTCTAGCAAAATAAATTCTTCAATACTAATAGCTTCTTGTTTGATAGCCATTTCTTTAAACGTGGGGAAAAAAGAATTAAACAAATGCGCCAAGATACATTCAGCAATGTTTTTAGCATCTTCACTAAAACTATTTAAAGCTATATAAGCTAAATTTCCGATAGAAATTGCATTTAATTTTTGAATGTCTATATTTTTTATATCTTCATTTTTGATATACAAAATTTGTTTAAGTAAAAATAAAGTATCATTATTGTCTATTGCTTTTTTTGTAACACCATCAACATAATCAGCCATTTGCTCTAATGGCAAAAGAATTATAGAATATGATAGTTTTTCTAAATCGAACAAATTATACCTTAATCCAAATGAATTAAATTCATGATCCGGTTTTATATAAAATTTTTTTTCAAATCCTTTAATCACTATTTTAACACAATCACATTGATTATCTAAATTTGATATTCTAGGCAGTTTAAATAATGCATTCATATTTAGTTGTTTTTTTTAATTTTATACTATTTACAAATAAAGTTTAAATTAGGTGCTTTTCATAAAGCATCAAAAAGCTTTCTTTTACAAACATGGTTGTAAGTACCTTTCAAATTAAGGGCATTTACAACAGACCCCATTGATAAAAACCCTCAATAAAAAAGAACTTGGCGAGTGTAACGAGACCTCACCTTATGGCTGTACAACCAGCCCACAAAATAATTTAATAAAAAATATTTTAAAATTATCAAACAATTATTTCGTAATTATTTGATAAATCTTGCTGAAATATATTAACGTCAATAGGTCTTTTGAAAAGAAAATATCCCATAGCTGTATTTTTGTCAAATTTTGTTAAATTTAACAATGGAATAGATATTTTTTCTAATTTCAATTCTATTGTTAAAAAGATAATCGGTACAGGATGATTAGACCAATCTCCGTTTTTTAACTTAATCATTATGGTATTTTGCAGCATTTATAAATATGTTTTTATTTTTTTTATCCATTTTATGTTTTATTTTATTTTACCATTTCCGCTTTGCTTAGTGCTTCGATTATCGTGTATTTTAGCAACTATTTTAACATTTGCAGTAGGGTAAATGTCTTCTAATTGTTCTGATGTGTAGAATTTGCCGTCTACTTGATAACCCATTTTTGTACTGAACGCTGCATTTAATTTAATGCTTTTGTTTTTTACAAATTGAGATACAGTAACAATTACTGGTGGTACTTGGTGGCTTATTGATTGCATAATTCTTCTATTGTTTTATTTTTTTTGCATTTTTTATTCTTTTAAACTTATCTTCTAAAAGCCCAAGCTTTAATTCTTCCGAAAAAATTATTAAAGCCCCGATTGCTTCTAATGAAGAAAAACCTTCGATATGAATACTTACCTTCTTATCTGTTTCTGTGATTTCGATTTTCTTAATCTTTTCCATATTTTATTGTTTTATTTTTTCCAATTTTCTGGTATTTCTACGTCTAAACCGTTGCCATTCATAGCGTTATCGTAGATGCGAATATCATCGCTGTAAAAGTGCTTTATAATACCGCCTGTTAATCTTACTACCCATACTGAATTAGTATCTAAGCCATAATCAAATAGGTAAAAGGCTTTACCATCGCCTAAAGGTGTGGCAACTGGTATTGTAGGTTCTATCCTTTGTATTTCCATAGTAAATTATTTATTAGTATTTATTTCTTATATCGCTACCTCTTAACGGTTTTATTCCTAAAAATGAAATTATCAATTCTAACGTTTCAAAATATTTAACCATATTTAATATAGGGTTTAAGTAATTTGTCATAACGCAGTAGTTAATATTATATGGTGAAGTATGATGTAATCCATGCATCTTACGTGATTGGATTAAACCTGTCTTTTGAATAAAGCAAATTAGCTTACCATTTTCTTTGTCAGTCTTATGCGTTATTGCGTGTAATTCATTGCCTAAAGAACAATAAAGCAAGCAAAAAATAGTTTGCCAATTTAACGAACCAAAAAATAAAAATATCAATATTAAAACTGCCAAAGCAACAAAAAAAGATATTTTTACCCTTCCCCAAAATGTAGATTTCACTAGTTTTCGAGGGTTTTTATGATGTTCTAAATTTGGAAATACAATCAACTCGCCAACCTTTAAAAACTTCCAATTTGGATTACCGTAAGCATCTTCCCACCAATGAATATGACCAGTAATAAAGTCAGCCAATAATATTAATAATAAAATTTGAATAATTGTTAGCATTTTTTTATTTTTTTAAGTTTGGAATGGTAATGGCTATCAATGCAATATTTTGCAATATTTCGTCTTTAAAAGATTTTCCCATATATGTCACTGGGTTTAATATCTTATAGTTATCATCTTGCAATATTTTACACGCTACTAACAAATCCTGTATTGTTTCCGCTTTGTTTGATAGGTCTTGTTCGTAAAGGTCTTTAAAGTAGAATTTAACAACCATTGATGCTCTACTGATAGGAAATATTAGCCCTTTGTCTGCGAATTTTTCACGATAGTATATCATTTGTTCTAACATCTTAGCCTTGTTGCTGTCCTCGAATTTTCGGTATTCGGGATTGCCTATGAACTTAACGTATGGTTTTTTGGTAATCGTGTATGCTATCCTAACTATTTGACTATTTTTTTTACTTGGTATTTTCCCGGCTACCACAAATCGCAATGTTAATGCGCCAACACCCATGCTGATGTCGCCTTCATTAAATGGTGGTATTGGTATGCCAAAGTATGTTCGTATCTGATTGCTATCTGCCATTAGTAATACTATTTATTTATACCCATTTCTTTTTGCTTTTAAGAAAGAGTAGGTTACTTTTAACTTCGATTAATGTCCTTTTATTTTAGTTTTAGTTTTTATCCCGCCTAAAAAGCGGGATTTTTTATTGGCTAGTGTACTGCAAAATTTTATCAACTAAGTTATTGTAACCTACTAATTTTTCTTTATTGATGCTATACTCACGTTTTCTTGTGTCTTTGCCCACATCTGTTTTAAGTATCTTGTATTTTTTTAGTATGCGCAAATGCAAGGATGCTACACTATGAAACAACTTTAATTCATCGGCAATTTCGCTGACCGTCATTTTTTCCCTTTGATTGAGTATATCCAAAATTTTTAATCTTACCTTATTATCCAATACTTGGAAAATTGCTTTTGCTTCTTTGTAGTTTTTTGCCTTAATGATATTATTGTTCATGTTTGTTGTTTTACTGTTTTTCTTGGTCATTAGCTAGTTGGACGTAAATATCTAGTTGTTCGGGGGTGTAATAGTTATCTAACACTGGTAAATAAATATTGTTAGGGTTTAAGATTTTAGCGATGTTAATAACATCTGCACATTCGTTATAATAATCTAAATTTCCGCAACGTAAACTATCGATTGCGCTTTCAAAACAATCTAAAAAATCAAAGTCACATCCAATATATCGACTTCTATAAGCCATACTGCCTATACTATTATTTGTGAATACCAAACCGCTTATTTTACAAATAGCGTTAGTGGCAGCGCATCCGTAACATGTACCGTCAATATGACTTTCGCCGAATGTATACATATTTACTTTTACAACAGGATTTCTCAATCCTTCTACCATTGCCATAATAATTTCTTTAGCACTCATGGCACGTACTTTTTCTTCAAATGTTTGTTTCATCGTTATAAATTTATGCTTCTTTATCGCTTCTTTCAATTAATTTAATACCTAATAACTCTTGTTTTACTTCTTCGATGCAAAACTGTATGTTTAAATCTTCGTTTTGTTCGGAAAATGCAAGGATTTCAGCACGGCTATCTTCGTCTAAGCTTTCCCATGCAGGAATGTGGAATATATTTAGCTTACCAGCGTTCACGTAGCTTGATAGTTTAACTAAGGCTACTAATACCTTACCGTAACTTATTTGTCGTCTATTAAATGGCAACAATCCGCTTTCGGTCTTGTAAAATAAACCTTGTTTTACGTTACCATTATCATCAACTTCATTAACTAAGGATAGTTCGGGTACTAATTCTTCTATGTTAAGAGATGATACGCTATCCTTCATTTTTTTGCTTATGTTGTCCATTTCTACTTGGATGGCATCTCGGCTTTTTTCGATATCCTCTAGTTCTTTTTTCTTAGTGTTATAGTAGTTTATTGCGTCTACTGTTGCATTGTGCTTTCTTATTTCAGTAATTGTATTTTTATGCTCAACCATTTTCCCCTCAAAAGAAGCTATTTCGGTTTCTATTTCTGTCATGTCAATACTTGGATTTTCACTAATCCATTTGTCGGCTTCTTTTAATCGGTTTTGCAATTTTTCAATTTCGGCAATAATGTCTTCTCTCGCTTTTACCACCCTTTCTACTTTCTCATTATGCGCTGTGGCTTGGGCTTGTCTTACCAATAAATCGCCCTTTTCTGGTAGCGTTGGCTCAACACGTTTCTCACTATATTCGCCTTTGGTTTTGTAAGCCATTAACACATCGTGTTCGGGTGCTATCATTTTCAAATTTGATTCAGCAACTTTTATTTGCTTGTTCAATACGCCCCTTTCGCTGTATTTCGATTTGTAAGCATCTTCAAAACTAGATGTGGCTTCGCTGCCGCCTAATACTTTCAAAAGAAATTTGAATTGCTCTTTGCCATCTAAATCCCCTAATTCGCTTAGGTCGTGACTTTCGCCTATCAACTGTTGCAAACGTTCTATTGGTGGCTTTAATTCACCGTTATTTGATAGGTCAATAACTTTCATTATGCTACCACTTGGACGGTAAACGGTCTCAACCAATATTTCAGTTTTTTTTCCGTTGTCGTCAACATCGTATATGATGCCAGTCTGTGCATTTTTTGCACCTAATTTGATAGGCAAGTCTGCCATATCTTTTGGCTCGATACGTAATGCGCTACGGTTGATAACTTCCATTAAGGATGTTTTGCCTTGCGAATTTTTGCCAAATACAATAAAATGATTACCATTAACATCTTGTGAAAGTTCGCCAATTTTTTTGTAGTTGGCTATTTTTATTGATTTTAATTTTACGCTTTTCATTTTGTTTTAGTTTTATTATTTGATATATTTAAAATTGCAATAAACTTTTTATTTTTTCTAATCCATAAGCATTATCCTTTTCGAGTATTGGTAATAAGTCAACAGCTTTAATTGGCTTTGTCTCTACCGTTTGCTCATCAACTACATTAAAGGGGATTTCGTTTTTTTGCATAAATCCTCTAACACCTAAATCACAAGCACCAGTTAATAACCTATAATATTTAACTGTAATTAATGTATCTTTTTTAATTGGCTCTTTTTTTAGCTTTTCAGATATTATTTTAAATTCGCAATCTTTTATTGCTTTCTTTATCGTTTTGCCGTGAGATGTATATTTTCCCTTTTGGACTATAAATTCAAAATGTGTTTTATAAAGGGTATATTCATTTCGTTTATGAACCGATAAAACTGTTGATAAAATACCATCGAAAAAACAATAGTTATCTTTTTGATTATAGCCTTCTTTTAATTTTGAAATATTCCCTTTCAAGAAATCTTTGTCAGCACTCGTTAGCGAACGAAAATCCAAAGAACCGTTGATGGTCGTGCCTTTCAAGAAATCTTTGTCAGCACTCGTTAGCGAACGCAAATCCAAATAACCGTTGATGGTCGTGCCTTTCAAGAAATCTTTGTCAGCACTCGTTAGCGAACGAAAATCCAAAGAACCGTTGATGGTCGTGCCTTTCAAGAAATCTTTGTCAGCACTCGTTAGTGAACGCAAATCCAAAGAACCGTTGATGGTCGTGCCTTTCAAGAAATCTT
>Ga0214207_1000476_pt1 | contig 12062 bp, 11 predicted proteins | sample TroBogEpilimnion_6_FD_153045 | JGI IMG/M metagenome (GOLD analysis project Ga0214207, IMG submission 153045) | Freshwater microbial communities from Trout Bog Lake, WI - 13JUL2009 epilimnion | ecosystem: Environmental > Aquatic > Freshwater > Lake > Epilimnion/Euphotic zone | place: Trout Bog... | reverse complement strand
TGGCAGGATTATTTGAATTTGAAGATATGTCTCCACGCTATAAAGATAACGATATGAAAGTTTTGTATGCTCCATATGTCGCCCGTTATCCAACACTCCATTATTGGACTATAGATGTTATGTTTGAGGAAACATACTGCGTTTTCGTTGTAACACATTCTCTACATCATTTTCAAGACCAATATACAAATCAATATGTTGATATCGATGACAATGGGAATATAATTCTTGTTGACCAACCAAATTTCTTAAAATGTGAGCGAATCGATATTTAGCGTGCTTGTTTCAAAAAAATATAGCAATATATTAAACTATACATGGGTGCTGGACAATCCCAACTAAACAAATCTATGAATAATGTATTTTCAAAAGAACTTTTACAACTAAATACAATTATTAACAATGTTCTTTCATCAGACGATAAATTTGTAAACTCAAACTACAATTTTCTTTTCGAGGATGTGTGTAACAAGTACACCATTGTGTGGGAAAAGGAACTTAATAAGCATTTGAAAGTCAATTTAGAAAATCTGTCTGGGTCAATATTTTTAGTACCAAAAAAAGATATTCTAGTATCAGAAGAAGATCAAACTGAAGTAACAAAACAAGAATTATGTTCTAAAATTTCAAAACATTATCTGAAAATTTTATACATTTTGTCGCTGATTAAACATGTTTATGATTTGGAAGGTAATGGAGATAATAGTTTAGCAGGAATCATAAGCAGAAACATTCACATTACCAATGGCACAATGGAACTGCAATATTGTTCGATTCCCCATAAAGATTATGACTCTCAGCATTCTGACAAAATAGATTTCGGAAATTTACAGGGGTTGAAATTATTAACCGAACATTTCCTAACTCCAGTTGAAAAATATGCATTCATAGAACAACTCAAAAATATTTTTTCAAGAAAGCCAAGACATAAATTGATAGATTCTATTTGTCATGATGCCCTTGTACCATTAGACAAATACAATAAAATATATAATCAAAAATTCAAAAGCACAATCGTATGCGATAAGAAATCGTCAAGAATTCCTCGTCACAAAAACGTCGATCTTATGTTTGAAGTTGTTGCAGACAATCCCATCCTTCATACAAGGTACTGCTTTAGCAAGAAACGTTTAGTTATACCACTAGACAAGGGCGATTCTCACGTAAGACATCTGTTTAAATTACATGATAATATGAATGCGAACTACATTAACAACGTTGAAAGTGTCTTATCCATACTGGAAAAACTTGTTGAAAAAAATACAAATAACGACTTTTCCCTCAAAAACATATCGAATGAAGAATTACAAAGTATTGTCAAGGAGGTTAAACGTACTGTTATTATCTTTTATATCCAATCAATCGTAGATTACCATGTACTATTAGATTATGCCAAATCTATTCCAAATATAAAAATGTCAAACTAGAGCGGTTGTTGCCTCTTTGTTTTCTTATCATTCAATTATAAGCATAAACAATGTTTATAAGTAAAAATGGTTTTGTAATAACAGATGTTTATAAGGATTTAAAATCCTCTCTGGCTTCTCATGACTATGAGCGCTCTTGTTACTGGTCAGTAGAACTCATTGTTAGTGGCGAGGCTAAACCAATGATACATTGGCTTATAGCTTTAATTGCGACAGATTATATTACAACAAATGGATTTTTATACGAATTTGTTCATAATAAAATCGCGTACATATATTCCGAAAAATACAAGTGGAAAACATCACTAGCTGTTAAAAAAACTTTTGCTGAACTAGTCACAATACTAGCTAAAGAAGAACAGACAACCACAACTTTTTACAAACCAACAGCAGGAAACTTTAAGACATTTATTGACTCATTGCATTTTTATGCCCCTAAAGAATATCGCGAATTAAAAGATAACTTGCCATTCTTTATTGGAAATGAAATATTCTCTCTAGTTTCTTACCTTTACGAATTTATGCTAAATGGAGATACCAAAAATGTGTTTAAAATTCTATATTTTATTTCAAGTAAAGGTGTCCTTCATGAATGTGAAACTATAGATATAGTTGCCGACATTAAGAAAAACAAAAATGATTCTGTATGGTTGCTCTGGAAGGTTTTGTTCATTTTCATACACCGGCCTCCTATAGACGACCTGGTTATCAAATATGTAACCAGCTTGTATAATATATTCAGTTTTGAATATTCCAAAAAAGTCAGAATAGAAAGAATAAATCTACTTTTCGTAGCATATGTTGTATGTGTGAAGCGAAAAGCAGTATCAGTGTACAATCTATATGACAATCTAGTTGCTACAGCTGGAAATCAAATTCATATTTTATATGAAGACGCTCTCAAAAATGAAATTATACAGAAACAAGTTGAAAAAGAGCAGAAAAAGGTGGCAAAAAAGCGAGAAACTGTTCGAAAAAAGACAAAGAGCACAAGCACTCCAGAACAAATAAAAGCTCTTGAGGAAAAGATAAAATATTTCTATGTTATAACTTATAAAGCCCCTTCTCAATCTCAGTATGCCCCAACCCGAGAACCGTTATCGCTTGCTAATAATGCATTAAAGGTCATAAATGTAAAGCAAGATACATATAGCTCAAGTAATGTTCAATCAAGTGGATTGGCTATTGAAAAAATATAAAGTGATAATATAATATGGATTTTGACAATATAACATTTTCGAAGCAATCTATATTTGGTACGTCATTTCAACCAAGTGTAAAAAGCATGAATTGTGATATTGGATTTTTGGTAAATAATGGATTTATCGAACCAACTGGTACAATATATATCGAGTCTCTTAAAAAAATAAACAAGTCTCAAATATGGAATTATATTTTTTATTTGTGGTATCACAATAGGAATAACATAGTATTCTTCAAGGAAATGTCAACATCTCAAGGAGCAGCATCTCCTTCCATGTTCGCAAAACATATTTATGATTTATTTGATAAAACATCTGGGGACAGCAAAAAGCCTATGATGGCCGTTTTTACAAAACAACGACTCGTAAATGCCATAATAAAAGTAGTACAAGGAAATAAATCGATAAAGATTCCTTTTCTAAAACATCTTTATAGCAAACTGATTGACACAGACATCCCGATGCAACCTATTGAAATACAATCAAAACAACCAAATGTAAAGATAAACCTTGATCAGGTCAAATTAATAACAAATGACAAATATAATGCAAAACTTTCCACATCAAATAATCCAAATGTGAAAGTTCAATTTGGCATAAATTTAGTATCAAAGAAATAAATGGGAAACGAAATTTGTTGTATTTGTCTTGATGATTTGGAACAACAAGGACACATAATATTACAATGCAAGAAACATTCTTTGCATAAGCAATGCTATAATGGGCTTATGCACCATGCTTTCAAATCAAATTTAGATGTAAGATGCCCATTGTGCAACTTTGTAATATTTCGTTCCCCTGAAATTGATGAAGGGAATACTATTTCCTATGTTGCGTACATGATTATTGTCGTGATATTTCTTATATGTATGTTTATGGCAAATATAGCAGAACCTATTGACTATGATAATTTTCAAAATCATATCAACCACGATGAATATTATAGGATAGTAGCAAATGTTTGATAAAAACTGGAAAACAGATCATGGACATAGACGCAATTAAGATTATTGTCACATTTAAAACGCCAATACGATGGCAATATTAATACCTGTTTTGGATTTAGTTTTACAGAAACTGATTTGTAATTTTCAGATTGTTTGTACTTTGGATTGATGATTTCAATATCGGAATTCTGTGATTTCGTTGTGATGAATACATATTTTGCATTATTTTTAACAGGAAGTTCCTTAGGTTGGTACATGTATTCAAGTTTATACAAATACAAATACTTTAATGCAGATGTTATAAGATCGCCAATATTTTTATCTTCAATGGTTTCTATGACTATAGGATTTTTTTCATTCAAAAGTTCTGGTGTAATTTGTGATGGATATATTTGTAAAATTTCATAATTTGGTGAATATTTCAAATTAAATCTAACATAAAGTACTATTACCAGAATTATCAGGATAATTAGTAATTTGTTCATTTTATCATCCTCACAAAAAAACTACTTAAGGCTAACACATAAAAATTACTCATACAATGGATGAGACTTTTGTTAACACGCCCGAAGACCAAATGGAGCTTCAGCCGTCGTCTGATATGCAGCAACCAGAAGAAGTAGTAATGGATGAAGTGAAAGACAATGACACTGGAGCCCAGTATACGGGACAATGTAAATGGTTTAATAATTCTTATGGCTATGGATTCCTTACAGTATGTGATGGTCCAGAGAAAGGGACTGATATTTTCGTACATTGGGAGGGAATTAAGCCACTGAATTCACTGTATAAGACCTTGAAAAAAGGTGAATATGTGATTTTTGATGTGCTCAATAGTGATAAAGGAAAGCAAGCTGTGAATGTACGTGGAATTTGTAATGGTCCGCTACTTTGCGATCATCTTCAAATTAAGAAGACAAATGGTCCTGCAGGAATGCCACCACAAGAAATGCCACCCGGTCCAAATGCATGGAACACTATTCCTCACCGAAAACCTCGTGGTGGTGTCCCTGTTGTTCCAGGTGTAAAACGTCAGCGTCTTGGACGACCTGTAGATTCTATTTAAATTTTAATGCTTAATTTTTATTATTATTCTTCAACATTGCGATTGAAGATATAAAAGATTTTGTTTCTAAATAATACCACAAGATATGGATGAGATACGTCAAAATGTTTCATCAATTTACAAAAACACAATGCTGGGTAAGATAGAGAACATGGACTCGAAAATGTTAAATTACTGGGTCAATTCCATAAATAGGAAGGATAAAAATCTTGTAGATTTTCAAGAGTTCTTGTTGAAAAGCCAAGATTATAGTAACATCATCAGAAATACTTTCATGGATGTGTTTTATGAACGTCTTAGTGAAAACAACTATTATGAGTTATTTGATGAATTTCAAAAGCATTATACAGATAAAAAAGTAGATATTTCAGATATTTCAAGTTTTATTACTGAGTCAGGCATATTCAGAGAGAAATATCATCATGTTATAGTTACTGTATATGAAGCAATGAAAGGACAAGAACCATCTGAACAAGAAGTTAACAGTTATCTTTTGAAATTCAAGCAAAATTCAAAATATGATATTGACGATTTAAGAGTTGACATTAGTATGGCAACTTCTCCATTTGATATGGATGAAAATATTTGTGGAGACCTTTCTGAAGAGGAGCAGACTGAAATATTTGAATTATGGGAAGATAAAGCAAAATTTCTGGAATTCTATAGATCAGCAAAGACAGCACAACCCAGGGAGATATTGCCACAACAAGTAATGGAAATGAAACCTACTATTGAAAATAAATCAGATAACACCTTGTCCATCGTTGACTCTTTTGAAACCATTTTTAAAAGGAATATGAATGTTAGGGAATATTTGCTATATTTTGACAAACTAGCAAAACTTAATGAAAAGGAAAAAGATACATTTATCATGTCACTGAAACGGGTTCATGATGAACTATTTGTAAATGTACAAGACATCTTGCTTAGATATCTTGGTTCAAACCTTGATGAAGATGGTTTCATTAAAAATTATCTGCATCGTAGTAATGAAGAAAACTTCATTGACCGTCTTAAACAAGATATCATTCTTTCCGATGATTACGAATCTAAAATGAAAGAACGTCTCGCTTCACTTTATAAATCTTTATATGATACAACTCTCGACTCCATTGAAGCATCATACTTATTTACAAGCATTAAAAACAAAGGATATGACTTGCTAAATGAAGACCTGAATAATGAGATTGTGTCTTTCAAAAGCAAAACTGACAACATTATAGAAAGAATCTTGAATATTTTCCTAGATACATTTGAACGTGAACCCGATACTTATGAAGTTTCAAAATATCTTCAAATATACCGCGACAATTCATCCAGTCCCATCGCTGATATTGATAATATTGTTGAACATGATTTACAAGAGTCTCTGGAATTCCATGATGTTATCAAAAAGAAAATTAAGAAACTATATTCAAGTATTCATAACTCTTCTATTGCACCAAGTATTGTTTATACACTTCTCAAAAAAGTACTTGATATTGGCATCAATAACAAAACACTAGAAACTCATATTGAAAGTCTTGTTCAAGCATTATGAAGGAACATTAATAATACTATCACTGATATTATGATTAAAACTAATAAATTCATTACTCGCTTTATGACATCATCTGATGTTACTGCATTGACTTTAGGTTTCATCAATAGCTGTTTTTCACTAAATTTGTAACAAAAATCCTCTTTTGGATTTCCATCACAGTATGCTTGTCTGCATACAGTTTGTAATGCTGGTCGAAGTTTTTCATCAGGTATTTTAATTGTGTCATAGTTTGCACATATATTTTTGACAAGAATATCATAAGGCTCATTTATTTTCGAACATTTCTGAAGATAATCTTGTTTTTCTTCAAAATATTTCTTGATAGTTTGTTTTTTCATTTCACTTGACTTGGTATAAAATGATATATCTGGTGTAAATGCATCCATACTATATGGATTCGGCTTTAAGGGTAGACCTTTGTATATCCTGTAAGCTTGCGCTTGAGGACAGTAGCTCGGTTGTCTGTTGTTGCCCTTTGTGCAAAAGACTCCAGCTGGTTTAAACCTTGATGAACATGGTGTTTGGCATAAAAATGCTCTGTTGTACATGTTTCCATCTACATAATTTGCTCGGGTATACCACATATCTGGCAAGTTTTCACATTGTGCAAGAGAAACCAAGAAACTATGTCTCTTAAATCCACTCATTGATGAAAGCAACAAATCTACTGTCCATATAACTGCTGATATAATTGAAAATAGTGCAAACAATGCAACCCAGAACAGTGAGAATACTGCATTTATTACTATTGTTACGACAAAGAAGTATATAGCATACACTATATAGATAAATGGTGGTAAACTGATCAACGTATACAAAATTAGCAAGATTAGCCCCACAATCAGTCCTATGACAAGTTTGAAAATTGTCAGTAGCATTTCTAGTGGATTTGACAACAACTCGGCGATACCAAGTGCCAGATCAAGGATAGCTTCAAAGAAATTCCCAATGGATAATAGACCTTTCAAGAAGCTGAATCCTTCAATTATATCCTTTTTATTTTCTGTAAAACTTTCATCACTGCTCTTTTTCTTTGAAGATGCTAGCGTCCTTGGTAAGTTTGCAAGAGTATCTCCTAGAGAATCCCAAGACTTCATAAACTTTTTATAATCTTTTTTGGTTCCATCCGCAGACAACAATTCTTTCCATGGTTCAATAACGTTCTCCTTAATCAAGGTGTTGAAATATGGAATGATGAGCATTATTAATAAATTAAAAAAACCAAAACGACGATTGTTGTGAATTCTTTTAATATCATCGTAATAAACATTCATGTACAAGTTTAGTATATTCAAACCTACACATAAATCAATAATCGTTCTCATGTATGACTTGAAGTTTGAATACGATATACCATTCTTCTTACATGAAGCTACTACGTGTTTAGCCATCTGAACTGCTTCTTGATTGGAGATACTTTGAATTTTGTCATTGTTGAAATCATCTTCTGACACCGATGAGCACAAGAATAATATTCGTTGAACACTTTCTAACTTATCTCTATCTCGTACGATGTGCTTTACCTCACTCCGTACATAATCAAAAGGGTTTATTACAACTTTTCTTATATACTCGTCAGACTCCAAATTCGTAAATATAGTACTTGATTGCTGCATAAGATAACTAGACGGTTTACTTCCACTTGAAGACGATGCTAAAGCATTTCCAGCGACAAATCCCATAGCACCTCCAGTCAAACCTTTCATTGCATTAACTGATGAAGATGACAATGATATCGATGATTCATTGGTGCCAGTTTTAGTTTTGTTTACAGTAGATGCTTTTGTATCAAATACTTTTTGTATGAATGTGCCCTTATTTGGAACTTGTGAAAAGTGCTCGATACCCGAGTTCAAGATGCTCCCGGCAAAATTATAAAGAGGTTGTGTTTTCTTTGAGCTGATTGAACTTTTTAGTCTGTCAAGATCCTTTTCATACCAACTTTTTATACCCGAGGAATTAATCACATCATGATATTTGAAATATGTATCCAATACTTCTTGTTCAACACTTGCTTCCATAGAACTAAAGTAAGCAAGTGTTTTGTCACATCCCAAAATATCTATCAAGTTGCCCTTACCTGTGTCAAATGCATCTTTTACATTTTGGATGGATGTATACAATTTACGTGTTGTATTGACATCGTCATGAAATGCTTTCATAAATGATTCAATATCTTCCATGTGTCCTATTCTAAATCCTCTAATATGAATCACTCTTGCCAAAACATATACAAGTGCAAATACACCAATAACTAATACAAGTATTAAAAGTGATAACAAAAACATTCGTAAACTTATCACGGTATCCTTCACAGCTGATGCAATTTTCACTACATTCAAAAGTTTTTTTGCAGCTCCTGTAACACCGTGTGTTGCTTTTGCTGCAAGAGCACCGACAACCGATGCAGGATCTAAAGTTGCTGTCTTGGCTTTATCAACAAAACCTCTAACTGGTTCAATATTTGGAGTTTTCACTAGTTTGTCTTTGAAAATGTTCTTCATTGACAGTAATTAATTTAAATAAAGGTTTTTTCTTACTTTCTTTTGTTTCGTCATGATAATAATATGAAGAGTCAATACTTCATTTTGCTATTTGTAGTATTTTGGATATTGATTGTCCTTTGGAGGCTTATAGTGGTTCTAGACAAAAGCCCATCTTTAGAAAGAACTAGCGATGCATGTCCAATCGGTAAAGTGTGTTTAAATCAGAATGAATACCAGCATTTATTAACACAGCAACATAAAGCACAACCTACCAGAATTCCATTGGTTTCACCATCGTATACGAGAGAAAGAGATTTGAGGGTGCTTAATGATCCACTGTATCCAGCATTAAATAGGACTGACAAAAATTCTTTCGAAGGTGTAATTGATAATACATTAAAGCGCAACTTCAATATACCAACCAATACTTACAATGACACATATCACCTTGTAGGATATGTCGTAAATGAAGAAGATAAAACAAGTTCAAAATGGAAACTTTTTGGAAGGCAAAAAGATAGAAACAAAGGTGAATATTTTATGGTTCCAGTAGACAGAACAATAGATATGAAAATACAAATTACTGATGATATTGTTGAAGGAGAAAAACTACGTAGCGTAGATACTATTCCTAATGAAATAAAATTCAAAACGCCACTTCTCAGTAATACTCCTTACAAGTTCACAGAACTTCCCAAAGCCGACCTTGCAGATGAATACTTTTGAATTAATTTGTATTTATGATGTATTTGTGAAATAGTGACGCCAATCTGTCATGAAACTGTCCTAATATTGACACATCAAATTGGTCATATGGAATATGTTTCTTCATTAAGCATACTACCGCACATACCTTCCTGTCATATAATATAGGTAGTCCGAAGAAATTATGTGTGAATATATTACCCTCAAGTTCTGGATATATTTGGTTTGATATTATTGGTTTTTTTTGTTTAACAATTAATCTATGAAGGTTATTAATTTTGTTGAAAACAATTGTCTTGCTCTCATCAAAAGGTGATGTTATACTGTACCCTATATTGTCGCTAATAGAAAATGGTTCTAGAATTTTAAGTTCTTTTTTCTCCCGTAGCACGTAAATTAAGCAATGTTCACTTGATGTTAAGGATTTGAACCCTTCAGAAATCGCAGTTCCAATAATATGAGTGTTCAAAGGTTCCAGCATTGCTGTGTCCAAAAATAATGAGAGCCTGTCTATTATACTTTCAATGTTTTTCTCTTCTTTTGTCTGCTTTGAAAATAATCTCAGACAAGAAAAACATTTCATAATGATTTTTATATATTTAATTAAAATATATTTCTAATGTCGTGGTTGTTTTCCAGATGTTTAAAACCAAAAACAGAGGAAATAAAGTTGAACACACAACTGTATAATGTTTCAAGGAAATACAAAATTTCTATATTGCCTATATCTTCTGGGTTTGAATTGGAAAATTTGTATCCTCTGACAGATCGGGTTGAATTCTGGAACACATTTGTAGTCGGAAAAGATAAAACTTACATTTTGGCAAATTGTAAAAATTTGACTATTCCAAATTCAGAAAAATTATTAAATAATACTGCCGATGGAATTCTACCAGACGAACTAAAAGACTTTTTTGATCCAATTTGGGATAAAACATTGAAGGGATCGCAATTACAATTTTACATCATTTTTAATGGAAAAACATACTTTGTCAATACATATCCATTTTTAAACAATAAGAAGCGTGTTATAGGTGCTATAATGTTTTTGCGCCTTTTTGATACAATGCCCGATATTTATTATCAAAATGAAATACCTATTGACAATCCTGATAGAGCATCAATGGATATATAAGAAGATCATTTTTGTTCATTTGTAGGTTTTGTTATAAAAAATTTATTTCAATCCCTTAATTGTCATGACTGGACATCATAAAACAATTCAACAATTGTAACTGGTTCAGAAGGGATACTCTGTAGATAATGTGACAGTTTTTTGTCTAATTCCGCAAGACGACCTTCCCATTCTTTTTTATTACGAATAATAGGAACCTCAGACCTCTTATCGTACTTGAACGATGATTGATGTTGAATACCTTGTGCATCTACATACTTGTCAGGATTGAACCTGATAAACACAATAGGTCTATCTGCCAAGTCTGTGTACAAATCATTTATGCGCTGCTCCTCACATGTAGTATCATAGTATGTGTGTTGGTCTTCATCACATTCAATTATTATGCTATGAGTATACTTCTCAACAAAGCAGTCTGGCTTCTTGCCTGAACATCCACCACGAATAGAACGATCAAATACGAGGGGCTCCTCCGGAAAGTTGTCCTTGATGAATTCAAGAACATGCTTCTCTTTCACTTTATAATTCCTTGTGACTGGTTCGTCTGGAAAGTTAAACATGAAACACCGAAGGCAATATCCTTTGTACTTCTTGGCATTATTGACCTGAACATCGCATAGGGGTGTGCCGCATTTAGGACTACCAACATTCACCATTCCTGGAAGTTTGTGTTCTTTGCAGTAAAGCCGCTTCTTTGTTCCTTCAATATTGAACATGGGTAGAACATTGCATCCCTCGTGAGCGCATTTCTTGCTTTTGACATCCACCATCTCATTAGTCTTGTGTTCCTTGCAATACTGAGCCTTCTCTCCCTTGTTGGCGTAGAATGGGACTTTTGAGCATCCTTCCTGCTTACAGTAACTGCATGTTACGTTTATCATGCCATCTCGCTTGTGTTCCGCACAATACAAGGCTGTTTCACCAGAGAAATTGAATGCAGGATGCTTTGTGCAATCATGATGCATGCACTTCTTGTTCTTGACATTGATCATCCCCTTCTGTCGACACTTACTACAGAATGCTGCTTTTAGACCTGGGAAGTTGTAACATGGTGACGTATTTGGGCAATTTTCTCCAGCGCACTTCTTGCTCTTCACATCAATCATTCCATCACATTTGTGGTCTGCACAATATTTTGCATGTTTCCCCATATAATTAAATGATGCCAGAACCTTACAACCCTCCTGATCACAGAACTTATTATGTACATCGATCATATTTGGGTGTCTATGAATAGCACAATACAGTCCTGTCATACCTTCAAAGTTATAAGATGCACGGGAAGTACATTCATTGAAAGCGCACAACTTCCCCACAAGGGTTACCATATTTTCCAACTTATGTGTGGAACAATACAAGCGTTTCGTTTCTCCAGGCAAACTGTAAGAAGCCCTGATGGTACATCCTTCAAAAATACACGTTTGAGCCTCATTTGATACCATTCCTTCAAGGGCATGCTTTGCACAAAACATTCTTTTTTCCGCACCCTTGAAATTAAATGAGGCACGGGTGTTACATCCTTCATGTTGGCAATATTGTCCATTTAGATTT
>Ga0214207_1000470_pt1 | contig 12141 bp, 20 predicted proteins | sample TroBogEpilimnion_6_FD_153045 | JGI IMG/M metagenome (GOLD analysis project Ga0214207, IMG submission 153045) | Freshwater microbial communities from Trout Bog Lake, WI - 13JUL2009 epilimnion | ecosystem: Environmental > Aquatic > Freshwater > Lake > Epilimnion/Euphotic zone | place: Trout Bog... | reverse complement strand
TTTATTTCTTTGGTGGTTTGTTTTTTCATATTCCTATTATACACCTATAACCCCAATTCATCAAACAATTTTTTAATATTTTCGTCGAATGCGTCCATAGCCATTGGGCGGGTTACGGGTTTAACACCATCATTCCCAGCATAGGACAGGGACGTGCCGGGTATTTCGGATACAGCTTTAATGCGGTACGTGGGGTTTATTTCGTCTATCATTTCTGGATAACCCCGTGAAGGCCAAAACGATAATTCTTTAGCATCCTCATACCATGACCGCCACGGGTGTTTATCAGTAAATGCCTTCATACCTACAAACATCTTAATAGGTATCATTACAGACCCATTAATATCGTTCATATACCACTCATCAAACATACGTTGTCGTTCTACAGATTTAACACTAAATCCCCGTGATTTATCAGTTTTTTTATCACCGTTAAGAAAATAAACACCCGGCATGATAAACAATCCGTCTGTGTATTCTGTTAATTCCCATTCGCCTAGATTACTACCAACCGTACAATAGGGTTTGTTCCGTCTAAAAAATACCCCGTCTGTGCTGAAGGCTATACAGTCATCGGGGTATTGCATGGCAAGTTTAAAAACACTTGACCGGCATTGTGACGTAATCATACCTGCATAAGCATGACATTGAAAACGTGGTACAGACCCGTTAAAACCCCGCTGTGCCATCTTACCATAGATAGAATTCAGAGCAAGTTTTAACGCTATTTGGCTAAAATCACCACTATCTTTTAATCGTTTTCGTTCTTTAAAAACTTCATTAATCCAGCTAAAAGGAATATCATCGTAACGACTTTGAAACAAGTAACCGTCTAAAACCTTAAACGCGTCACCATACGCATATTGACAGGCTTTAACTTCATAGTCCCAATACCAACCCTTACCCTTTAAAGGATAGTAAATACCCTTGTCGTTATCCCTGAATGGGAACGGGCCAATATCACCAATACCGCGTATATCCCATTCAACAAGATATAACGCGGTAGCGCATTCGGGTACGTATTGATCTACCCGAATTGTATAACAGTTATTCAAATTAGGCAAGTTAGACATACCCCAAGGATATGCCGATACTATATCATACTGATAGATAGGTTCGAACAAGTGCCCAGCGATTAAACTTTGTATCCTACCACCAAAATATGCCGAACGGATAGCATGTTCTAAATCAACATCATCGGGTCTGTACAATGTTTGTCTAACGTTCTTAGATGTTAATAACGATTCACCGACCGCACCCGATCCATGCCAACGACTAATATATAAACCGCTATCCCATAACGCTACCGCAAGTTTGTCCATTACCTTAACTAGTAACTGACATTCTAGTAAACAGTAATCGGTAATACGTTCAATATCGTTTATATCAAATTCAGAACGTTCTAGTTTGGTTGACGTGATTAAATCCCGTTCCGCTTTAGTCCCTACCTCAAATTGGTGAATCGCGCCAACGAATGAAGTTTGAAAAAACCCCCAAACGTCATAAACAGTGATCGATCGCTGACAGACCCATTTGGGAGTTTCGCCGCTATCATCGGTGTAACCCTGTTCTAGTGTAAAGAACTTCTTAGGAACGTAGTGTATCTTATATCCTTCGCTACCAACGTATCCCGTATACAGATAAACGACTGTATTAGTGCCAAGCATCTTACCCAAAAAATCAGGTACGTCTATCATCATCATGTTTACGTCATAGGAAAAATAAAACGATACGAATGTTTTACCCCTGTTCTGTTCTGCTAAGTCTAGCAAAAAATCAAAACAGGTTCGAGTAGGTATACCCCCGGTTTCAGTATTAACGATGTATTTACCGTTGGAACATAGAAGTAAAAAGTATTCGTGTTTTCCTGTTTCAGGGTTGTTCCATCCTTCACCATCTAGGCTTAAAAATTCAGGTAATTCGGGTTTTGCCATAATCGGATTATACCTAATCTAATTCAGCGTCGTGGTCGTCGTATAAACCAAACATTAACATAAGCGTAGTTGAATCAGGTTTACCCCCGGTATTAATAGCCTGAAGTTGTGATATTTCGCGGGGCGTTAATTTACGGTTACCCCTAAAATAGCGTATATCGTGTGATGTATCAATAACGAATGTAATTTCGTCACGTAATTGAACGTCTGAAGGGTCCAGCATAAATTTTTTAAAACGGTTTAACGTATATTCTTTAAGTTTCGGTTCCTTAATAGACTGTATCCGTTTATATAGCGGTTTAAGTTTTACGGGTACATTCTTTAAGAGTAGTACGCTGGCTTCACCCTTTTTAGCTTTACCAGCGGCTTGACTACGTGTATACCCTTTAGCTAGTCCACGTTCAAGCCTAGCACGATAGGCGGGTGATAATTGATCTAAAGGTTTTGACATTATAGCCTAGTTGTGCTATACTAATCATGCAGGTTGGCGCTTGTATGAAGAGTGAGCTGGGGCGGTTTCCATTCGCCCCCTACTCATCATTTTAGCATATCCAACCCAAACAGTCAATGAGTCCGCTTATTGCAACAAACTTGGAGTATAGAAAATGCTTAAACTTATGCTACTTTTAACGGGATTATGCCACGTAGCCAACACGGGTGATACATCTATTCATGTACCACCAACCACTGTAACGACTGATAATGGCGCGGGCGTAAACGTTTTTACAACAGTATCTACAGATAAACCTCAAACCGATTACATTACAGACGACGCATCACACTATGTATTACAGAATGAACTGCTTTCTACTATTACAGAATGCGGGAATGACGACGTTAACACAGCTACAGAATGTATTATCGCTAGTAATACTGTTAGCAATTCGATTGTTTATTTTACATTTAAAGTTAGCAGGTACGCGTAAAATGTCGGACGTTGTAGTACACACACCCGATAACGATGACGGTAAAGTACACCGTGACGAACTAGAAGCTAGATTAAACGATCAGAAAGAAATTTTGTCATCGGTTATTAAAGATGCCATTAACGATGCCGTAACACCTATTAACCAATCAATAGACGCGTTTAAAACAGAATTAAATCAACTATGGGAAACTACGAACAACTTGACGAACTCATTAAAGAATTCGGAACCGGAGCAAGTACCGACACAAACGGAAGTGACGACGGATCAGGAATTGGAACCGGAAGTAACGCCAATAGTGGAATTGACGGATCAGAAGGTACCAAACGACGAAAACGTAGAACTCGCGCCGAAATCGAATCTCAAAAAACGAACGTGGTTCCTTTAGGTAATAAAAAATCTAAAGAAATCATAACGGAACAGCATTTAACCGAATTAATTAAAGCAGGGTTTGACATGATAGCTAACGTCCGCGGCCCCCATTGGTCACAGACTGTAGAAAATTGTGAACAATTCGGTGTACCGTTAGCACGTTATTTAAACGCTAGTCAACCCAAAGTAGCGCAAGCAATAGGTGATAACGTTATTTTTGCCGCTATGTTTATTGGGGCGTTTAATTTATTAGCCGTACCATTGAAGGTGGAATATGCAATCTCTATTCAAAATAAACAGAATAAATCAGGAACAACAACCGCAACAACCAACCCAAACCCCATTCCAGAAAGCGATACAGCAAACAGTGAATTTAACGGGGGTAACGTTAAATCCTCAATTATTAATGATATTAAAACAGGTACAACATATCCCGATTGAATCGCAAAAGGGTGTAGTCAATACTGTTAGATCATTTTTAGACGCATATGATAAATTCAATTCCGAGTCTTAACGACATACTAATTCAGCCTAAAGAACGTGGCGCCATTATTGGTCAAACTGGTTGTGGCAAAACAGTTTTAGCTAAATCTATGCTAAAAAACTGGACTGGAAAATTATGTATTATTGACCCCAAAAGAATGATTGTAGACGGTAACAAAAAAGCAGAAATGAACACTTTAAAGGTTGAATCTGTAACAGGTAGTTTAAAAGCTATCAAGTTATTCAACCCTAAAAGGTTTGTATTCCAACCGTCGGAAGATAACCTGACTAACATAGAAATGTATAACGAATTGTTTAAATATCTATACGATAAAAAAAACTTTTTAGTTTACATAGATGATATGTTAGGAATAATGGAACGGAATAAATACCCCCATTATTTGCAGGTTTGTTATCAAATGGGTAGACAACGGGGTATGACAATGTTAACCACTGTACAACGTCCTACTTGGCTACCATTATTTCTATTGTCTGAGGCTGACAGATTTTACTGCTTTAATCTGTTAATGCCTGAAGATATTAAACGCGTAGCGTCATTGGTACCGGGGTATAACCCAGTCAATTTACCAAGATACGCGTTTTACTACTACAATAATAAAGGACATGATAAACAGGCTACGATCATGAAAATTAAAAAATGAAGGTGATTAAACAATGCCAGTAGATTCAGCGGGAAGGGTATACGGTTTAAACGCTAGTCCCGGTATCAGCACATCGTCTATGCTCACAATGAGCAATCAAGGGGCTGATTACGGGGTAATTGGTCAAGAATCAGATAGCGGTGATTATGCTACGACGACTGTTAATAACGCGTCGGCAACATTACCACCGGCTAATTATTGGGCGTATTTGCTTGCTATTTTTGGCGTACTTGTTATGCTAAAGTTTGCAAGCGAACATGAGAAATCAGGACTAGACCCGAAAATAGCAGGTATTGGGGTTTATAATTTCGTCGTCGTTGGCATTATGTCAAGCGTATTTATTATTTCGACTAAGGTTATTCTAACAAAATACCCTGTTAAGGGTTTGTCGAATCTTGCGGGGGTTCTATAAAAACATGGCACAACAGCAACCGGTACAACAGCTAGACGCTGTATCATTTCTAAGTTTAACTAAACCTAAGCGTATGGCTTTTGCTAGGGGTAATTCTTATACAGACGGACAAACCCAACGGTTTCAACTACCACAAGCGGGTTTGACTGATAAAATCATTCTTGCTGTACAGTGCACAGTAACAGTAGCAGGAACTGTAACAGGTGGAACGTTTAACGGGTTTGGTCAAGGTAATCCGGCCCCTTGGTCTATTCTAAAAAGGTTCCAATTCTATTCAAACAATAGTCTATACCTAATGGATATTTCGGGATATGGTTTGTATAAATACGTGCGTTACAGAACGGGTATGGACCCTATTGCTAACGTAGCGGTTAACTATTCCCCTAATACACTAACTGCATTAGGAGTAAACCAATCGTCTAACAAAATTGTAGCAGGGGCGGCCGTAGCCGCTGGAACTTATACATTTAATTTTGTACTAGAAATTCCAGTCGCGTATAACCAAATGGGCGTACGTGGAATGTTGTCGCTACAGAACAATAATACAATCTATAACACAGCGTTACAATGGGGCCAAATTACTTCGGGTATTACAGCTACGGGCGGTAGTAACGATCTATTTAATGGATTGACTGGAACAGGGTTGACTGTAACAGCCAATATCGCTACATATCAGTGTATTGATTTTTGGGACGTTCCAAACATTAATCCAGTGGCATTGGGTGAATTGTTAAGCACGTATAAATCTGTAACTGAATACCAGCAAACTCCGCTAGTATCCGGTAATAACCAATACAGACCGCCTCAGAACGATCTATATACCATGTTGTTGCTAGAAATCATTAACAACGGTACGCAGGTAACCCCGGCAAACATTCAAAATCCTACGTGGATTCATTCAGGTAATGCTTACGACATGGTTGAAGATTATCCTACAATGCTTGCACGTGATTATTTTCAACATGGTATCCCGGGAATGGATGGAATGATCGCTTATGATCTAGGAATGCGTAGGGGCATCGCACAACAGCGCGACCTATTAGACGCGTTTAACGATCAGTCAATTACTAACCTAACGATTCAATGGACGCATCCGTCTACCATGACGGTTACCGGCGTTAACCAAGTTAATATCGTTGCTGAATCTTTAAACGTTTTTGGTGGTTAATAAACGATGGGTAAACCGAATACTACAGCTTTCTTATTCTTGATTGTGACTTTGTTTTTGGTTTACCTATCAGACACGGGTAAATTAAAAAACCTCGTGGCTTTAATTAGATCAAACAATGTTGGCATTAAAACAGATACCGGTAATACCGGTTCTCAAACTCAAACCAATAGCGGGAATAGTAGCAATCTTGCGGGAAACATCGGAAGCGGGAATAACAGTTCTAATAATCAGACAAGTACAAACAATGGGGGTAATAATGGAAAATAACAAGCTAATCGCTTTATTTTTGTTAATACTAGCATTGTTCGCGCTTTATCTTCATTACAAGCAACAGTTATTCCCAGCTATAGAAATCCTTGCGGGACCAAACCCGAATTCTAAAACAACACCTTTATATATATACGCCATAGCGTTAATTGTATTTCTAGGTGTATCAGCATTCATACCACAAAATTACAGTACAACGTTAGCCGCTGTAATTGTATTCGACGCTGTATTGAACGACACTTCAAACGGACATAACGTAATAAAGGAGATTTTAAACCCATGATGAAAACACAGCATATGCTAGGTTTATTGATTGTAGTAGTAGTGGCTTTTATTGTTTACAAACAATATAAAGAAGGGAATATCAAACTTCCCGGGGGTATGTAATGGATGTCAAAGAAATTATCAGTGGCATGGTTCTATTAATTCTAGTCTTTCTGCTTGTCAACAACGGTGATAAAACAAATACCGTAATTAAATCATTGTCAAGCGGATTAGACAATACAATCTCAGTTCTACAAGGTAGAACCGCAAGCGGAGCATAAAAATGGTTGGCAACGGATTTATTAGAAACGTATACGTTCAAAATCCGACTAGTCCCGGCAACTTACCGGGACCAACAAACCCTTTTAACGTACCGACTTGTCAACCGTACGCGTACGCGGCAAATCAGTTGGCTAAAAAATGGGATGGTAACGTAGGTATAACTTTACTTCAAACTAATTTATATCAAACTAATCAAAACCCATTCCCGGTTCTTCGTCAAACATATGCGCGTAACGTAGTGCAAATTATTGGTGGTACACCGTTGGCGTTACCAAATCAACAACCATAAGGGGTAAGTAAAAACAATGTCAGACGCTGTTGATGGAGTCGCAAAAATTTACGATAGTAAATATGGCAAACTTGTTTTAGCGGTTGGTGCAATCGTTACAATAGGAATTGCAATCAAGGCAAAAAATGCGCAATCAAGTGCTGTAGCGTCAAATTCTACAGCTAACGATGCAACAACCAGTAATACGTCGGTAGGTAGTATTCCAAGCGGATACCAACAGACTACAACTCAAAATAGCAACGGTACTACGACTGTAACGAGTCCAGCACCAGCGCCGTTACCTAGCGTTATTAAATTAGGATTCTCTTTAGATAATTCTAGTTTATTTGGTGATACCGGAAGTAGTAGCGGAGAAAATAGCGGTAGTAGTACAACAAGCGTTAACCAAGCTGGACAGACAACTAAAGGAACAACGTCAAGTTCTAGCGGTGGTGGTGGAATTTCGGTAGGTGGAATATCTATTCTAGGCGGTGGTAACTCATCGGGGTCAAGCTCAAGTTCATCTACCGCTGTATCGCAAGCTAGTAGTGCAGACCAATACAGTTTAAAAAGTGCTAACAGTTACGGAATTAATAACTCTAATGCAAATACGTTTACAAGCGGTATTGAATTAGATAACGCTACGGGGGATCAGTTATCCGCTGTACTTGCTTTTATTACTGGTGAGACAGGAACGGCGCAACAACGTATGCAGAACGACCAAACGTTAACTACAGAAAATGCTAGTTTACAACAAAGGCAAATTGCGAACGATCAGGCTCAATCTGTTACAACCTTAAACGCTATTAATGCGGCTAACAATGGAATGAATACCAATATTAAACAGACTAGAACAGGTTCCGGGTTTGATAACGGTAATATCACAATAGATGACGGTAGCGGAACGACTATAACTACAACCGGTAGTGGTACTGGATCAGGTTCTACAAACGCGGGTTCTGGGTCGAATACTAATAACGGTGGTAGTTCTAAAGTCAATGGCGGGTTTGGCAGTGTTGGAACTACTACTGGTGTAACAAGTAGCGGTTCTAATCCTGGGCAAATTAGCGGATATAACCCAAATAACGCGCTACCACCAAGTAAAGCGATGCCTGTTCGAGTAGCTGTAGCTGTAACAGATTCTCCAAAAAACAATATAGCGGTTGGAACTATTACCCCAGCATCAAACGGTGTAATCAATACGGGTTTGATTCAATCAATAGAACGACTAGTAAACCCATTTACTCAGCCTACTAACTCGGCGGTTATCAAATCAGTAAAAAAACCTGAAGGAATTCAGGTTGCTAACATAGGTTAAATCATGCTATCTTGGACATTATCTAACCTTGATTCACTTTTAAACGGTAGTCAAACTATTATTAGTTTAGAACCGGATACACCAACAGCTAGTCAAGACGCGGCAAAAATGATCCAACAGATTAGTGGGGGTACATATGTTCCTGCATCTAATCCTACGATGGATACGACATTACCGAATAACGCCCCTGTTAACCCGACCAATCTAAAACAATGGATAGTAGACGCTGGAAAATGGGCCAATCCCATATCAGACTTTATTCTTGGACAATTCGCTGGGCAACAGGGAACTATGGGAATAAACGGTAACTTACCTTCGTCTACTACGGCTTCAGCGGCTTCGTCATCATCGGTAGGTTTTACCATTCCAACAGTAAATAACAGTATATGGTTTACTTGGTTAATGTATATTTTCCTATTATTCATTATCCTAATTTCTCTTTATACTTTAACAGCACCCGATGGTACAACAGAAACGATTATAGAGACGGCAGGTAAATTAGCGACAGGATAAAAATGAGAATTAATCAGCCTATTACAACCAAAATTAAATCCGGTTTAAATACTGGAATAACAAACCCGGGGCAACCAATTAAATTACCTGATCAGCAGGTAATGAACAACCTAAGACGTGAGACGGGTATACCAATGATTGACAGGAAAATAAACCTGCACGATCAAAGTTACCCCGATATTTTCCGTCAAAAACGATTAAACAACATACCGCCTGATGAAGCGTATTATCATCTATTAGATGGTATTACAACCCTTGCAAATTCGTTATCCGGTCCCCAAATTTTAAACATTCTAAAAATTACAGATTATGTTGGTAGCGGAATTGCCCCGGGTTCTACCTTGACGATGAAAACAGGTAGTTCACCATTTAACGGTATTGGAATAAGTCTATATCAAGGCGGAGGGGGTTTATTGCTTCACACAAGTACAGCAGGTAAGTTATCAGCTACTAACCTAGAAATGTTGTATAATTCTGATATTTACGTTGGAACTACACCATGCCCTGTTTACTTCCCGCTATCTGAACAATTCAACACTGATAGCATTACGCTTATTTCTGATCCAACACAAGGGTTAAATATGATTGGTTCTATTCTACTATTGAGGTATTAATTATGGGTGTTGCTGGAAAATATTTTGCGGCTATGGTTCCGACTGGTTATTCTGATATGTACCCAACGGGAGGTGGAACGCAAGCGTTTACATTATTAAACGCTTATAATCCCATTTTACCGTGTTCACCGCAATTACAGTGTGTATTAGGTCAATCATTAACCAGTCACCAAATCCGGTTTATTGTTCCTAAATACATTACTAAGCCTATTCCGTCTAATGCCATTATTAGAGAAGCGTTTATAGATGTATGGGGGTATCACACTGGACAAACTCCGGGTGCGACTGATGTTACTATTAACTTTCTACAGTTTATAGATAGTCAAGGTAATATCAGAACTCCAAACCCAAACAGTTTTCCTCAGTCATCTACCTGCATTTCTGCATCAAATGTTTTAGGATATGCCGGTCCTTATGGCGGTAGTCCAAACCCGTTAGGTTATAAAGCTGACCAATACGCGCCGGCGTTATCAGGGTCTTGGTGGAGTAACCCTGCATATTCTCATTATTCAATGCCGTACGGTACAACGTCCGTACCCAATGCGTCTTGGAACATATCACAGTTCGGAAACGGCTTAACAAACAACCCTTCGTGTATATTACAACTATCACAAACTAATTACGCAAGTACATTAACAGCTACAATAGCTTACGTACAATTCTCATTTACATATGATCTACCATTTATGGGTAGCTCATTACGACATTCCCGATTAAGGAGATAATCAAAAAAAAATGAAACTACAACTTACTGGCCAATATTCGTTTAACTTTTTTGGATTTAAACGAACAGGCTCTGTCAATGAATCAATTCCAGTGCCTACTGAAAACGATACAGTAACACTATGGGGGCCAATACAACTTGAATTCCTGATAACAGATAATGACATTCAAGCGCATATTCTATTTTTTGACTATCCTGAATTCACGATGAAAGTAAAACCAGATGCATCCAAACAGCTTCATTTATCAGCGTTTGGTGATCGGTTGGATTTAACTATTGACATTCAGGAATAAACCTGCTATGATGTCCTTGCCGGTTCAATAATTACCGGCAAGGACAAAATAATGCCAAGACCTAAAACAACCGTATCGCCGTCCGACGAACTGAAAGAACTTGTTCAAGAATCCTATGAAGGTTTGAATCCCGAACAGGTAATGGGTAAATGTCTAAGGATTATCGCTATCCGTGATAGTGTAAAAGCAAAACTTGACTCAATGCTTACTGAGGCTAAGGCGGTTCAAAATGCAGTCAAAGAAGCAGACGCGAAAATTCAGAAACACGTCACCTTTAAGTAACCTGCAATCATAGGGGCGGTTAACTACGCCCCTACCGACAGTCCAAAATAACGGAAACAAAAAACAATGACAAGACAAGGAACAAAACAATCAATGAAGGTAGCTTACGTTGCTACAAGCGTTCTTGAAACGGGTAAATACCGCTTCATTATCAAAGGGGTAGAGTCCGGATCAAGACCTAGCATGAACAACCCCCGACAGCATCAAGATACTTTTATTTTTGAGGTTGAACATACGGACGGTGAAGGTGAAGTACATACCCTTCGATTGACAACGGGTCAAACTTACGGTAATAAATCAGCTACCTTCACTAAGGTTATGGACGCAATTCAGGGTAGAACGTGGACCCGTGAAGAGATTAAATCACTTGACGTTCGGGAACTTATCGGTCAATCATTCGACGCGTTTATCGAACTGACTGATTCTGAAAATGAGGATGAACAGTACAACAAGTTCATTTCATTCTCTACTCCAAAATCCGTCTAGCGTCTGATCTTACCCCGCGCCCCGGGTCCCGGGATAAAACGCGGGGTAATTCTTTTTTGAATTACAATGATTAGACAACTCACGAAAACAGAAATTGAAAACGCTGTACTGTTATGGTTACGAACCGTAGAACAAACGGTAGTAGCTAAGGAACGGGTAAATTTTAATTGGTTACCCGGGGGTTTGCAAATTGAAACGGTAGACCCATTTGAACAAACTCCAACGTTTACCCCTACGTCTCAATCCGAACGCGTACCGCTTGTTACAGACTCGTTAACCCATTTAATGAGTATGGTATCGACTGGGGAGTCCCGGACTGAAAAATTACAGATTGAAGTTATCTTTAATGGTGGTAGTCCTGTCTGCTGGGAATTTGCAACCGAAACGTTTACCCGTTGGATACGATCTTATGCGGTTAAACATTTACGATCAATTACCTGTCTATCAGTAAACGGTAAGAACAACTTTTACAGATACGACGCGGACGACTTAATTAGATGGATGCAAAATGTCGGACCAAAAACAAAAGAGTTATAACGAGTCCAAGAATAGGATATTTCGTCAAATTACCAATCTGCTATGCTCGTACCTGTTATACAAGAATGAGCCGCTTAACGGTTATGTGGAATGGACGTTAAGAATAGCCATGCTCCCAAACGGGGGTAGGTTGTTTATGATTGAAGCTGTTCCACTAGAAACAATAGAATCTGAAAAACAATGAAGCCAACCATTAACCCGAAATTAGATTGGAATGTGGATTGGTTAGAAATAAAACCCTTTGCATTTAATATGCTTAACGTCTGAAACAAAAAACCCCTGGGGATAAAAACAGGGGTTATTTTTTTTTTTTTTTTTTTTTTTTTTTTTTTT
>Ga0214207_1000468_pt1 | contig 12162 bp, 16 predicted proteins | sample TroBogEpilimnion_6_FD_153045 | JGI IMG/M metagenome (GOLD analysis project Ga0214207, IMG submission 153045) | Freshwater microbial communities from Trout Bog Lake, WI - 13JUL2009 epilimnion | ecosystem: Environmental > Aquatic > Freshwater > Lake > Epilimnion/Euphotic zone | place: Trout Bog... | reverse complement strand
GTAAGCATACTAAATTTTTGTAAACTTGCTGGTGTGTATACTTGCAGTGCGCGGATTTGTTCAGCAAATGTATCAATACTACCGTATACTTCTTCATAGATACGTTCGAATAGTAAATGCAATTGATAAAATAGCGGACCTTCACAGTTCCAGTGAAAGTTTTGCGCTTTGATAGCAAATGCATATTCGCTGGCAAATGCTGTTTTTAGTGCTAAGTGATATTTGTTATGTTCCATTATACACCGTATTTGTTCTTTTTGATCTTAGCAGTTGTACTTACTTTATGTACATCGCTTGGTTCTGCGCTCTTATGCCAAGGCAAAACTTCGTGATCTTCTGTAGGAATAATTTTACGAGCATCTCTAAACATATTATGTTCTACTTCGGTAAAAGGATGTTGTGTCCAAAATGGCCCCATCCAGCTTTCATGCGGAGGTTGGGGATCAGGTGTTTTTCCTGAACCATCCAGTATGCCAAGTACAATACCTGTACGATATTGATGATATGTAGGGTAGTATCCGCCTGGATCACGCACCCTACGTGTACCTTGTGCCGCGGCGGCATGGTGTTCGTGATGCTTACCAGTATGTTCAGTAATAAATTCTTTAGCTCTCATTATATACCGTACTTGTTTTTAGTTTGTTTGCGCACCGGGCTAACTTTGTTACCACCATCTGCTTCATTACTAGTACCGTCTGAAAGATGTGTAATAGCACCTGCTCCGACAGATTTAGCGGCATCTTTTACTTTTTTCATATCTGCATCTGTGTAAGCAGTAATTAATGGATCTCCACTCATAGCACCTGCACGAGGCATATCAGGATTAGCCATAGCCATACCAAAACGATACTGCATATATGGACTACCGTTAGCTTTGTTCATACTAATGTTAGGAATACTCATGGCATTTTTAAGTGCTTGAATATGCACGTGATGCAATTCTTCAGCACCCTTTCCAGCGTATGGAACATCGCCTTCTGCTATAAATTCTTTTGCTCTCATCTCTCTTATTACCTTATTAGCATATTTAATCAAATTAACATCTTCTTTTCTATATGCAGGAAGCATTTTGCCATCCACGCCAACCACTTCAGGCCATTGATCATCTACAGGAAACCATTGTCTGTGATGAGGGTGTGGGTCAAATCTAGTGTCAGTTTCGTTGTCATCTATCATGTTTTCATCAGCTACGACAGCTTTTTCTTTCTTAGCACGTTTGACTTTTTCAGGATGTTGCCCACAAGCTTCTGCTACTGTTTGGAAATAAGTTTTTCCAGCAATAGTTAATTTAGGATCAACACCTGCTAGCTGATAAAACAATTTTTCATTGCCTGCGCGAGCGGCATTTCGTAGCTCTGTTGCGCTAGTTACACGGGGACTTTCTACATGTATAATATTAGCAAAATTAAAATAACCGTGATTGCTTTCCTTACCATTGTATTGATATAGTAGTTTTCCACTCCATGCCCAATCTTGAGAATCGGTAACATAAGCAATAGTAGCACCATCTCCCACTTGTTGATATATCTTGGCAGCTAGTGTAACAATACTTTGTTCACCCAGTATATGTCCTTTAATGCTAGGATCGATAGCAGACATCCATGCTGTTTTAACATTAAAAGGTAATGGATCATTTGGACCAATAGTGCTAGGGTTAGTTCCAATGAACCATTCATTGCCTGCATGTTTAACTGCTTCCCATACTTTCATATGTCCTTGGTGTGCAGGATTGAAACGACCAAAACAAAAAGCCGCATCTGCTTTATGATGTTTTGTTTCAAATATTTGTCTTAATCTCATTGCGGTGCTCCTACGGGTTTCTTACCAGGTGCCCAACTTGTAGGAACAATCTTAATGTTACCATACTTGTGATGCTTCTGTGCATAACGCACATGTCCTTCACCGTGTGTATCCCAAATTTCTTTACGAGGCTGAGCTTTGATAGCCGCATCCACAGTATCTTTCATATTTCTGATACCTTTAATCAAATGGAATATAGCATCAAGACCTCCAGGATGTGCTTGCGTCATAGCTATGATATGTTGTTGCTTCTTAGCACTAACACCTTTGTGTGTCATCCAGTTGATAAAATCATTGCCGCTTAACTGATTAAAATCTATTTCTTGGTTAGCATGTTTGTTACTCATAGCATTAAAGAAAGGATAAAATATTCCGTTCTTATCTGGATCCGGTAAACTACTTAAAAACCCATCTATAACTGCGGCATGTTGATTTGCATATTCGATCATGTCATCCACTGCACTAATATCTACTTCAGGTGCGGCATCTGTATAGATAGGACCTTGTACTATAAGTCCAGGAGTTTGATTAAATTCATCAAAGTTATCTTTAGGAACTTGCTCTCTATCGCTAGCACCAAAGCTAGGAAATTCTGCATGGCCTACAACCATTACGTGAGCTTTAGAAATACGTTGCCCTAGATCACTAGCGGCATCTACGTGATATGTTGTATCGCTTAAAGGATTAGGACTAAACTCCCATACACCTTGTGGATATTCTTTTGTAGGCGGTGTTAGACGTTTAGGATTAGCAGGCTCTACACCAAACAAATTATCTGCATAAACAAAGCCAACAAAATCTTTAGGAGTCGCCGCATCAAACAATGGATATAGATTACTAAAGTTTGTAGCAAATTGTTTACGCTTTTCTATTTCTTCTGGAGTTTTAGCATTGCCACTTTTGTTTACAATAAAATCATAAACATCATGTGGGTTCTCGCTTTTAACACCTTTGCCCCATTGATTGTGTCCTGCAAGGATTAATGGTCCGCCTTTGGTTTCACGTCCCCAATAAACTTGTGGATTACCATCCCACTTACGGCGTACAGTAGTCTTACCACTCTTCTCGCTAGCAATCTCTTTAAAGTGTCCAAGTGCTTCTAATGTACCAGCGGCACCTTTAAAAAATACAAGATGCTCGGGATGATTAAATGGACGGCCATATTTTTCCATGCTGTCGTCTTCTGCGACAGCTGGTTTAGCTTTTACTTCATAAAGGAATAATTCTCTGAGACGCACATTTAATCCTTATAAATGCCGTCTTGTATATGTTGTAAAGTTTCATCGTGTAATTTATTACAGATTTGCTCACACATTTCTTCATCTAAATCATCGGGCAATTCTCTAATAGGAAACTTTTCAATGTACATTTTATAGCTGTTTTTTACAGCTGGTTCAAATATATTGTGTTTAGTATCTTTTTTATGGTCAACACTATCAATACAACGAGCAATGGCTGGAAACATATGACGTCTGTAGGCATGATCGTCATTGTGCATAAAGTGTATAAGATCTTCGATTAGATCATAATCGATTTCACGTTTATCGCCTTTGTGTGCAACAAACTTTGAATCATCAAAGTATCTATCTTCTAATAAGTCTTGCATTCGCATTTTTAAAGCCCAAAGTAATAAATCAGCAGAAAACTCTGCGGTTAGAGTATTTATCGCTTTAGCTTTTAACGATGCGCTCTATTTTAGCAATGCTACCGCCCAAGTGCATTTTAGCCAGCAATAAATTGTTATCACCGGTAATATAAAAGTGTGTGCCGCCCCAACTACGCGGTTTTCCTAAGTCTCTAACACAACTTTTAGTAAGTTTACATTTTTTGCTAGTTTCAGCCCACTCGATAAACGAAGGGTTAGGCTGTGTAGTTTTGCCCAAGGTAATACGATAATCATAATCCATCTTGGGCATAATTATTGTGCCAATAGACAAATTAGCATTAGGATCGGGCTGGCTAACATATTTTACCCTATCAGGGTTTAATTTAATCAGCGCATCTACATTCTTTTTACTATTAGAATATATACTGATCCATGGGCTTTCTACACGTATATCATAGTCTGAAAGATTACTTAATGCGGTAGCTAGGCTAAATGCATAATCTAAATCTTCTTGACTTTTAATCGAAGTATTACGATATTTCTTTTCCTGTCCTAAGTTTATCTTTTTTAATTCTTCAAAGGTCTTAGTTATGTCGCCACTACGAAACCATTGAGAACCAGCACACGTCAGTACAATCTTGTACTGATATGTGCCTCTAAACAAACATCTCGTAGTTTTATACTCCATTTTCTAATTGAACTAGGCTAATTGTACTGTCTGCTAGCAATGGAACTTTAGGTTCCTTTGGAATAGCAACAAGTACTAGTTTGTCGTTGTCGATAGTAACTGTAGCAGTTCCACCGTTCTTTAGTGCGCCAAATAACATCATCTTAGCAAGATCTCGTTTGATCTCTTTATCAATAACACGTTGTAACGGACGAGCACCCATCTTAGTATCAAAGCCTTTGTTGATTAACCATTCAATACCGTCTTTGTTAATCTTAACTTTAATGCCTTTATCTTTGACTTGATCTCGCAATTCTTCAATAAACTTGTTAACAATCTTGACCATAGTTTCTTTAGCCAGTTTGTTAAATGTAACAACACCGTCTAAACGATTGCGGAATTCAGGAGTTAAAAACTTCTTCAAATCTGCATCACTGTAGTCTTTTTCTTGCGAGCCAAATCCAATAGCATTTTTCTCTGCACTTTGAGCACCAGCATTGGTAGTAAGAATAAGAATTAAATTACGGCAATCAGCACTCTTACCATTGCTTCCGGTAATAAACCCATTGTCCATTACTTGTAACAACACAGTCATTACATCTGGATGTGCTTTTTCAATTTCATCTAACAACAAAACAGCGTTAGGTGATTCTTGAATACCAGTAATCAATTGTCCAGCATTTTCTTCAAACCCAACATATCCGGGAGGGCTACCAATTAACTTGCTGATACTGTGTTTTTCTTGGTATTCACTCATATCAAAGCGAATTAGTTTAACACCTAAGTGTTTAGCCAATGCTTTAGCAGTTTCTGTCTTACCAGTACCAGTCGGGCCCATAAACACAAAAGATCCAACAGGCTTGTTTTCACTCTTAAGTCCGGCTTGTGCAACAATAATCTTATCTACAACTTCTGTCAAAGCCATATTTTGGCCGTAGACTTCTTTTTCAAGATTAGTTTGTAGTGTGGCAAGATTACTGCTTTCGGTTTCCATAATCTTCTCTTCAGGCATTTGAACCATCTTGGCAAGCTCAAACTGAATTTCACGTTCGCCAATAACTCTGTCATCTGCTAGTTTCAAGTTAAAGCGACTACAAGCAACATCGATCAAGTCAATAGCTTTATCTGGAAGTTTCTTGTCTGTTTGATACTTAACTGACAATTTAACAGCCGCTTGGATAGCATCGTTGCGAATCTTAACATTGTGGAATGTTTCATAGTACTTTTTAATACCTTGTAAAATACTAATACTCATTTCTTGTGTAGGCTCGTCAACAGTAATTCGTTGGAAACGGCGCATTAACGCACGATCCTTTTCAAAGTGTTTACGATATTCTTCCCATGTAGTTGATGCTACAACTTTAATGTTACCTTTGCTTAGTGCAGGCTTCATCATATTAGCGAGGTCGTTGGCGCTATTGCTTGCACTACCAGCACCGCTGATCATGTGTGCTTCATCGATAAACAAGACAGTTTTGCCTTTCTTTTGTAGTGCCTTGATAACGTGTTTGAAACGCTCTTCAAAGTCTCCACGATATTTAGATCCAGCAAGCATAGCTGAAATATCTAAACTATAGACTTTGTAATCTTTAAGGAATTCTGGAACAGCACCATTAACGATATTATAGGCAAGGCCTTCTGCTATAGCAGTCTTACCTACACCGGGATCGCCTACAAGGATCACATTGTTTTTACTACGACGACCTAATGCTAGTGCAATGTTTTCTAATTCGTCAACACGGCCAATAACCGGATCTACTTTCTTTTTAGTAACTAGGTCATTTAGATTACTAGTAAATGCCGCCAACGCACGGTCGCCTTGACTATCGCCAGGGCCTTCTTCTTCGTTTTCTTCTACGTTATTGTTTAGGAAGTCATTGAATTTGTCTTTATCAATTTCAGCTTTTTGGATATAGTATTGAGCCCAACTACGTTTTTCTCCGATCATAGCAAGGAAAACATCTGTTGGTTCAATGCGTTGACGTCCATTAAACAGGACCTGTGTGAACGCACGATTAAGCACTCGCTCAACCGCTTGTGTTTTTTTAGGTTTAACAACTACATCGGTAATGGTAATTTCAGAGCATTTATTTTGCAAATAATTAGCTAGGTCTTTTTTCATTTCTTCTGAATTAGCACCAAAGCCCTGAATAGTATTAGCAAATCCTTCGTCGGCTAGCATAGCCGCCAATAGATGTTCTATTGTCAAATATTCGTGATGTAGTTTTTTAGCAGTATCAATTGCTCTTTCAAATACTGCTTGCAGGTTATCACTTGGTTCAACCATTACGTTTCCTTTTCTTTTGTTTTTTAATTGCTAATGCTAATTTTAATGGACTCATTTTGTCAGTAAAGCAAACGCCGTTTAGGTGATCTAGTTCATGTAGAAAACACCTAGCGTCAATGCCTACAAGTGATATTGTACACTTTTTTCCTGTTATGTCAAGATACTCGGCATCAATTGCCATAGGACGTTCTACTTCCAACCAAAGATCTGGAAAGCTCAAACAACCTTCTTCTCCTTTTTGTAAAGTTTCGCTGGCAAATAAAACAACCGGATTGAACATTACAGTTGGTCCATTGTGTCCTTCTAATTGGATAACAAAAACACGTTTAAGCACACCAACTTGGTTAGCGGCCAAACCTCTGCCGTTAGATGCTTGCATGAGCTCAATCATCTCCCGAGCAAGATGTTCTGAGTCAGTGGGCTGACTAAAATCCCAGTCCTCTGCCGGAGTTTTTAATACAGCGTTAGGCGCGGTTACTAATTTTAGCATTTAGATCTTTTAATTGTTGAACCAGTGCAGGATCGGTTACTGCCGGAGTTACTATTTTGATAATACTAACAAATCGACCTTTATATCCTGTATTTACGTTTGGAAATCCAGTTCCATGACTTGCAAATTCAGTTCCATGATCTACACCAGCTCTAATATCTAAATCTAAAACTTGTCCTGATAGATTTTTTACTTTTTTCTTAACACCAATCATAGCTTCAATTGGAGTAATTTCTATATTTTGATATAAATCATCGCCCCTGCGCTCATAATTAGGATCTGGTTGAACTAGGATAGTTACATTTAAGTTTCCACGTGGCATACCAGGAATACTATCATCGCCTAATCCACTGTATCTAATAGTATCGCCGTGTGTTACGCCTGCTGGTACATTGATAACTACTGTTTGATTTTTTCCACTAGGTAATCTGTAATTGGCTTCTAACTGTTTACCTTGGAAAGAATCTAAAAAACTAACACTACATTGAATGTTCAAATCCCTATTGCGGCGCATGCCAGGATGTCCACCACGCATGTGTGCAAAAATATCTCCAAAGGGATGTCCAGCATTTCCAAAAATATCGCCGAATGGATTGCCTGTATTAAAATGGAACTGTGTTCCACCGCCAGGCATATTGCCGTACATACGTTGTTGATCGTACTCGGCTTTCTTTTGTGGGTCGCTTAGATTTTCATAAGCAACACTAATGTCCTTGAATTTGGCTTGATCACCACCCTTGTCTGGATGATGTTTATTAGCCAAACTTCTATATGCTTTCTTTATTTCTTCTGGGCTAGCGTTTTCGTTAACGCCCAGTGTTTGGTAATAATCAGTCATAGTCGTAAAAAAGCTCCAAATAATACAGTAATTATACTATCTTACTCGGAGCCTGTCAAGTTTTTGATTACTTTTTCTTTTTTACTGTATCTGGTTTTGTACCTGCTATTTCTGTACCTTCTGCCTTTTTGTGATGCTTAACTTCTTTCTTGGCAGGAGCCTTAACTGGCTTTTTGTCAGCTGCCATAACAGATGAAGCAAATACAGCTACGATTAATAGTGCTAATAGTTTTTTCATTTTCTTTCCTTATAGTGCAGGTTGATCAGCCGCTGGAACGACTTTATGACCTTTTGAGCTTACTGCTGGTGTTACTGGTGTTGCGGGCGTTGCTCCAGACCCGCTATTAAAACCCGATCCAAAACCTCCTGTTGAAGCTGGGGGTGTTGTTGCTGTAGGTGTGCTTCCAAAGCCGCCTCCGCCAAAGCTGGACGGTGCTGGTGTTGAACCAAAACCGCCGGTGGAGGTTCCGAATCCTCCTGACGCAGGTGCGCCAAATGCTGGAGCCCCGCCAAATGATGAGTTTGCACCGCCAAATCCTCCTGAATTCATACCGCCCATACCACCTTGTCCACTACCAAATCCGCCAGCTACATTGCCTGACATATTAGTATTGTTTGTGATTGTTTGACTTGTAGCAGTTGGGTTTGCGGCTGTTCCTGCTAGTTTTTCTTGTGTGCGACCAAATGCACTAATACCTAATACAGCACCCATAGCAATGTGGAATAAACCAGCACCTTGTAGTGTTAATGGATTCCATTGTGTAATAGGTACATGATTGACACCTTGCCATAGTGCCCATAGCACTGGAAATACTGCCATGTCCAATAAACAGATAAGCATATACATCCAGCCCATCATAGGACGCCATAGGGTTTGCATCCAGTTACTATCTTTTTCTTTTGACATTGTTCGCTCCTTTGTCGTTATATACGTATTTATTATTTGGACTTGTGTTTTTTAACTTGCAATTCTCGTTGTGCAATCTTAGCCGCTTTTTCTCGCTCGCCGGCTTTTAAACCAGCCGATCCGTTAACACCCATAGTAACAGCCTTACTAGATTTGCCTTTTAGATTTTTTATATGGAACCATGCTACACTAGCTTTGGCACTTTCTATAGGATTACTAGAAATTAATTCAGGATTTTTTACATAAATGTCTGGATTTTCAGGATGAGCTTGTTTACCAACTGCGGAATAGTTGCCTCTTCCAGAAATCATTAAAAATCCTCTGCCTCTATATCGCCATCCATCTCCGCTAGCTTCATCGCCATTGCCGTTAACATTGGCATAAGCACGGTTAGCAAGAGCTACTGGACTATTTAAATCTAAGTATTGTTGAGCAAGTTGTACTGTTGGAAAATTTGTAGTAAACACTCTATGTACACGATCGGCAGTTTTATAAGCCATTTGCTCTACAGCACTAGACCATTGTTGTGTTTCTACAGTGGCTTGACCTAGTAGATTAGCTAAATCGTTTTTTGCAGTAAGGCCTAATCGTTGTGCTACAGATTGTAGAGTAGGTTTAGCACTAGCAGGATTAAATGGTGCCGGTTCTGCTTTAGCATTTAAATTAGGTGTAATTTTTTGTGCAGGCGTACCAGACTGGCCAACTGGAGTTACAGCAGGTATTGGAGCAGGTCTTGGAATAGTTGTTGGCTTAGGCTGAGGAGTATCGCCCTGCTTAGGCTTATTCAATAAATCGTAAATCCAGCCACCTAAGTTTTCAGGAGGACCGATATCCTCAGCTAATAGTTCTCTTAATCTCATTTAACACTATTGTATATTTTTTGTTGATTGTTGTACCAATCTAACCAGTTGTCTACTTTGTCTTTGCACAAATAGTACTGACTGTAGTTTGCTGTAATTACATTTAGTGCATCGCTAAGTTTAGTTGTATCAGGATCTACAGGAGCTAAATCAGGGCAAGCTGTTTTTAAATCTGGAGGAGTATCTGGCCATGTCATAGTAACTTTGGCAGTCATTGTGTTAGCACAACCAGCAAGTGCAAAAATTGCACATACTAAAAGTAATTTTTTCATTTAGTTGCTCCTAACGGATTCTTAGCCGCACCATTTAAAATACTAATAGCTTCTGGATCTATCTTGCAATCTGCATCTATTTTCTTTTCTACTTCTTTAATTTTTTCTTGATATACTATCTGTGTATCGTGGATTACTTTAGTATGTGTTACAATTTTAGTTTGTACTGCGGTATTAGCATCTGAACTAGCCTGTTGAGCTACAGCAATTTTAGCTTCTTGTTCTTTAATCTGTGCCTGTAATATTTCTGTTACTCCAGCACCGCCGTACATAAACACACCTAAAATTATAGTTAAAAATGCCGCTGGTTTTATAAAAATAGCATATGGTTTAACATTAGGAAAATTTGATAACAAATGAGCAAGAAAATAAACAGCAGTTCCTGCACCAGCTACAGCTGGCCATAACCATACTGGCAAATGACCTAATGCTTGTTCTATTAGCCAGTTAAACATGATTATCCTTGTAATACTTGATGTGCATTAGCTGTATGCTGTTGGCGCTCGTTTAATCCTAGTGTGCCACCATTGATTTTCTTAGTTAATCCTAATACATCGCCTTTATCTGCTAATTCATTTAGATTATTAGCTTCCCAGAACCAGCAAGCTGATTGTACACAACCTTCAAATGTTGTTAAAAATTCTGGAACATCATCTAATGGTGTATCAATACTTTCAGCAAATTTTTCGTAATTGCTCTTGCCTGTCAATTGAATAAGTCCTCTTCCACAAAATTTCCATCCGTCACCAGATTCTTCTGGACCATTGCCCATACGATTAGCGTATGCTCTGTTAGCAATCTGTTCTGGATGATGAGCGTATTGTTGTGCTACTTCCATTGTTGGGAAATAGTGTGGCCATACTTTCATTAATGTTTCTGGACGATAGTTTAAGTTTTCAATAATAGCAGTATAACCTGCTGACTCGACCATAGTTTGTCCTAAGAAACAGGCTACACGTTCTAAGGTGTTAATATCATAGTCAGGCAAAATTTTGCACAATGCTTCGTGCCAATGTTCGCTATATTGATTGTTTTGTAGAATTGCTCTACACTTATCTAAACTAAAATCAAATGTAAAATCTGCCATTATTGTTTCCTTTTCAATGCAACAGCATAGCTATCGCGTTCAAATATAAATGTGTCGCCAATTTTATTAATATTATAATTGCCGATAGTTTTAGTTAAAAACATAACTTCAGCCATGTTTTTACTTTCTAATACGATAGGACCTTTAATTCCTTCGTACACTTCATTCTTCGGACCACTTGTAATAACGTCAAACGATACTGGCCCGCTGTATATACGTTTGAATGTAATGCTTTCATCTAGCATGTCAATATTGTCTGCATAACTGTTGCTGAAGAAATTACTAAAATTTTCTAGAACATTTCTTTCTGTAGCAATATTGTAGGCATTTTTATCTTGTGGAACTGCGGCCGCTAGATTTTCTTCAGTGGCTTCCATGCTTTTAAAACTTTTGAAAAAACGAAAACGCATTTCATCGAGACCTGTTAATTTTTTAACACCCTCAATAATTTCAAAAATTTGTTTAGCTATATGACGAGTACGTTCTATTTCAACAAATACTCTGTAATGCCCGTCATCCATTTCCCCGGGTGTACAATCTGCATCTAAGACAAAACTATAACCCATCTCGATGAAATTTTCAAGATCTTTAGCAGGGTCTTCTTGGTCAACTGTAAAACTTATTACACAAGTGTTTTCGTCATCGCCAATTTTACTACGAAAAGAATCGATCTCGAATACTTTTTTAACTAGATCTCTAAGATCACCTTCGCGAAGACTTTCATTTAATTTCATACAGGTGCTCCTGCTGGCGCGGCGCCTGGTACACCGCCTGGTGCTCCTGATCCTGGAGCCGCGCCTGGTGCTGGTGGAGCTGTAGGTGCTCCTGGTGCTGGTGCTCCTTGTGGAGTTGCGCCATCTGTATGGGTTGGCTTAGACTCTTGATTCTCATTCTTCATCTTGTCCATGTAGCCTTTGTATACATCAAATGCTACTTTCTTTGGCATAGTAATTTCTACAATCCAAATAGGTCTGCGATCTAACTTGCCCTTCTTGCTGTTAGGACGTAGGTCTTCGTGTGTGCGAATCTTACGTGGTTCTAACAAATGACTCTTTTGATATGTAACTTTGCAACCTAATTCTGTTAAACGTTTTGCGGCAGTAGGGTTAGGCATTTTATTATGCTCCCACATAAAGCCAGCAGTAATCCAGTGACGGTCTACTTTAGGGCCATAAGCTAGTTCGCCATCTTCCCAGTTTTCATATACATACATATCCATCTCGTCTAGCACACGTTCGAAGTCTTTTAAGACGGCTAAACTGCTATTATTTTCGTACAGATCCTGGATATTTTGTATAACGTCTAATATGTCATGGTGCATGATAGGTTCCTCTATACTTATTTAGCT
>Ga0214207_1000461_pt1 | contig 12270 bp, 13 predicted proteins | sample TroBogEpilimnion_6_FD_153045 | JGI IMG/M metagenome (GOLD analysis project Ga0214207, IMG submission 153045) | Freshwater microbial communities from Trout Bog Lake, WI - 13JUL2009 epilimnion | ecosystem: Environmental > Aquatic > Freshwater > Lake > Epilimnion/Euphotic zone | place: Trout Bog... | reverse complement strand
GATTTCTTTCGTTACATCTTTAACGATGCCGGGCATCGCCTTTTGCACATACTTATAGGACTGGCTGGTCGGTATATTTTTGTGCGCCCATGACCATGGCGTTGCAAGCAGCAAAACAGCGAGGATGTACACCAAGATCGCGGTCCGGATAATCGAAAAGGCAGCGCCTAGCAACGAGTCCAGCCACTTAAAGGGTCCGAAGAGTATTTTGCCGTGAAAGAACCTTGCGAAGCCCTTCAGGATGCGTTCACCGATTGCTGATCCGATCGAAACGATCGCGATGATCAAAAAGAAGTGGCCGACTACCCCGCCCCAATTTTTCACGATATGCAGAGCTATATAAAGGCCGAGCAATCCGCCGCCGACAAAGCCAATCGCGGAGAAGATCGAAGCGAGAAATCCCGCGCGGTAGCCGCGGACGAATGATGCGACCAACGCAATAGCGAGAATCGCGTCTACAACGTGCCTGCCCATCAGAGCGAAATACCCAAGTACTTCTTCACTTCATTGAAGAGAATCGCATCCGAGGTAATTGTGCCAACCTGACGATATGTGACAACGCCTTGCGCGTTGATGAACCACGTGACCGGAACGCCGATTCCATACAGCGACTTCGTACGGCCATCTGGGTCAAAGAGAATCGGCCAGGTCATTCCATGCGAGAGAATGAATTTGCGGCCCGATGCCATATTGGGCTCTTCTACATCGACGCCAACAATCGCTACTTTTTTGGTTTGTGCGAGATCAACAAAGTGCGGAATCTCTTGCATGCATGGCGCGCACCATGATCCCCAGACATTTAATACGACCGGGCCTTTTACCGATTCCAGAATTTGTCCGGCGCCGCCATCAATACATGGCACCGACGTTCCTTTGGTTATCGCAGGGTTGTGCGGGATTGATGCACACGAAACGACTTGACCAGCGAATTTGGGCGCGGCCTGTGGTGTGCCGGACCCACAACCGCTGAGCAAAAAAACGCTCACGAGTCCGAGCGCGATCGCGCCTCGTTTCACGGATAACGTCATCTGAAATCCTCATCACTCTTCAATAACGCGGTTGCCTTGATTGGGTCGGTCTCGCCGATGCCAAATGATGGACATAACTTAGCCAACGGACAGGCGCCACACGCGGGTTTACGTGAATGACAGATGCGACGGCCGTGCCAAATCATTCGTTGCGAGAGGTTGGTCCATTCCTTCTGCGGAATCAATGCTCCGACTTCGTGTTCAACTTTTACTGGGTCCTGGCTGGTCGTCCAACCAAAGCGCCGACTCAATCTGCCGAAATGCGTATCCACGGTGATACCCGGAATATCAAAGGCGTGCCCCAGCACCACGTTGGCGGTCTTTCGGCCAACGCCGGGAAGCGTCACTAAATCTTCTAATCGCGGTGGAACCTCGCCGCCAAACTCATTCATGATTTTTTCGCTCAAGCCTTTGATGTGACGCGCCTTGGATCTAAAGAAACCCAGTGGATGAATGATCTCTTCGATTGAGTGAATATCGGCACCCGCCATTTTCTTTGCGGTTCCGAATTTTTTAAAGAGTCTCGGTGTCACGGAATTCACACGTTTGTCAGTGCACTGTGCCGACAACACAGTGGCGACCGTCAACTGAAACGGTGTTTCAAAATCGAGCTCGCATTGAACATTGGGATATCGCTTGGTCAGAGCCCGATAAATAGCGGCGGCCCGCTTCTTTTTCTCTGCCTGCGATTCGCGCACGAGGAGCAGATTATCTCGATTGGAGACCAGCCCCCAGTGGCGGTATCGTGAGGCCGTGGCCACACCTAAAGAATTGAAAGACGAAGAGACAGTTCGCAAAGCTCCACTATTCAGCGCGCTCGATGACGCTTCTGCTTCATCACTTCGCGCGTCCATGAGCCCGGTCAAGGTTGCTAAAGGCAAGACCTTGTTCAAAGAGGGCGATGCTGGCGATCGTTTGTATGTTGTGGTCGAAGGAAAGTTAAAGCTAGGAACATCAAGCGGCGATGGTCGCGAAAATCTCTTGTCGATTCTCGGACCTGGCGAAATGTTTGGCGAGTTGTCGCTCTTTGATCCAGGCCCACGCACCGCAACCGCAACCGCGGTGACAGATTCTCGCTTGCTCGCGCTCGCGAATGATCAGGTTATTGGTTGGGTTACCGAGCACCCACAAGTCTCACTTCAACTTCTTGGCCGTTTGGCGCAGCGCCTTCGCCGTTCTAACGAAGTATTAGCCGATCTCGTTTTCTCCGATGTACCAGGCCGCGTCGCCAAGGCAATTATGGATTTGGGTTCACGCTTCGGTGTTTCGAAGGATGATGGCTTGCACGTCAATCACGATTTAACGCAAGAAGAGCTGGCGCAATTAGTCGGTGCATCTCGCGAAACCGTGAACAAGGCGTTGGCCGACTTCGCGGGCCGAGGCTGGGTACGCCTCGAACCACGCGCGGTTGTCGTTCTTGATTACGAGCGCCTATCAAAGCGCGGTCGCTAGTCCTTACTTAAGTTCGAAGGTTAGTTCGACTTCTACTGGGGAATTCAACGGAAGTTCTGCAACGCCGATTGCACTGCGCGCTGCAACGCCCGCTTCATCGCCCCACAACTTCATGAACAATTCTGAAGCGCCGTTCGCGACGAATGGTGCGTTGATAAATCCTGGAACGCCGTTGACGTAACAGACGATGCGCACGATCTTAGAAACGTTATCGACGTCATCGACCAGATTAAGCGCGGCCATCGCGTTCAGAGCACAAATCTGCGCCATCTCTTTCGCTTGTTCCTGAGTTACTTCGCCGCCGACCTTGCCGGTGAAAGGAATCGCACCGTCAACCAATGGAAGTTGGCCAGCGGTGAAAACTAACTTGCCGGTCTTTACAGCCGGTACGTATGCGGCTACTGGCTTTGCAGCGACCGGAAGTTCTAGACCTAGATCTTTTAGCTTTGCACGAATGCTCATTATTAGTTGACCTCTCGCTTCATGTAGGCGACGAGTTGTTCGCCGGTGCCGGGTGCTGGAACTACTTGGACGAGATCCCATCCATCAGAACCCCAAGTATCCAAAATTTGCTTTGTTGCGTGTGACAACAACGGAACGGTTGCATATTCGTACTTAGCCATTGAGAGCCGCCTTTACTAGTGAGGAAACCAGACCACCATCAGCCTTGCCTGCGATTTGAGGCTGAATTTTCTTCATAACCAGACCCATGCCAGAAGGACCGGTTGCACCAGTCTCGGCGATTGCATCCGCAATCAACTTCTTGATGGCGTCTTCGGTGAGTTGTTCTGGAAGGTAACGCGCGATGACCGCGCCTTCGTTTGTCTCAAGTTCAGCTTTGTCTGTGCGACCAGCATCGCGATACGCGTCTGCTGCTTCGCGGCGTTTCTTCGCTTCGCGCGAGAGCACGGTAATGATTTCGGCATCGGACAATGTGCGAGCCGCTTTACCGGCGACTTCTTCATTGGTGATCGCGGTTAAAACCATGCGAATCGTGCCCGAGGTGAGCTCGTCCCGAGAACGAATCGCCTCGGTCAGGTCGCTCTGGAGTGTTTCTTTTAGTCCCATAGCGGTATCTTCTCACGCCTATGAGTTATCAACTACGCGAAGTCTCGGTGCCGGTATTACCCGCGGGCCACCGCGATATTCGCGTACTGCATTTCTCCGACCTGCATCTGACCCCGTCTCGTAAGCGCGAGATCGCGGATATCAAGAGCTTTGCGGAGTTGTCACCGGATGTGGTCATCAGCACTGGTGATTTTTTGGCGCATCAAGAAGCGGTGCCGGTCGTATTGGAGGCGCTCTCGGGCTTGCTCGATCTGCCGGGCTTATTCGTCTTTGGATCGAATGATTATTTTGCGCCGCGCTTTAAGAATCCCTTGAACTATTTGAAGAAGGATCATGGCAGGCGCATCATGGGCGAAGAGTTGCCATGGCGCGGATTGGCCTCGTCGCTCGAACAACTTGGCTGGATCAATCTCAATCATCAAAAGGCAACCATCACTATCAACGACACCACGATTGAAGCGCGCGGCACGGATGATGCGCACCTCGAACGCGACGATTATTCGCTGGTTGCGGGAAAGCCGAGTAAGAAGGCTGAATTGGCGATTGGCGTTACGCACGCGCCGTATCTTCGATTGATTGAATCGATGAAGAACGATGACTTAGACATGATTTTTGCTGGCCATACACACGGAGGTCAGGTTCGGTTGCCATGGTTTGGTGAGAGCAAAGCGCTGACGACGAATTGCGATTTACCGAATTGGCGCGCCCGCGGTTTAACCCGCGGTGAAAACGAACCGTGGTTACACGTTTCTGCCGGAATGGGAACTTCGCCGTTCGCACGAATTCGATTAGCTAGTCCTCCAGAAGTTTCTCTGGTGACGTTACAACCAGCGTTTTAAGAGCGCGTCGGGCTGACGGGATTTGAACCCACGACCTCGCCGTCCCGAACGGCGCGCGCTACCAAACTGCGCCACAGCCCGTCTTTAATCTGAATTAAAGAGTTACGCCAAGATTACTTTTTAGCTTTAACCAATTCAATATCTGCGTCAACCATCAGTTCCGCCAGGCCCTTCCAATGGGTCTTCGCCTTCCACTTCAACTCACGCTCTGCCTTCGATGGATCACCAATCAATGCGTCGACTTCGGTCGGGCGGACATAACGCTTATCAAGCTCGATATGGTCCTGCCACTTCAAGCCGACGTGACTGAACGCCGCATCCGCAAATTCGCGAACGGTGGCGCCGACACCGGTCGCAACAACGAAGTCGCCTGGCTTATCTTGTTGCAACATCAACCACATGGATTCAACGTATTCCTTGGCGTAACCCCAATCGCGGACGGCGTCCATATTTCCGAGGAACAACTTCTCCTTGCTGCCTTGTGAAATGCGAGCAACCGCGCGCGTGATCTTGCGGGTAACGAAGGTTTCGCCACGACGAGGTGATTCGTGATTGAACAAAATTCCATTGGTCGCGTGGATTCCATAGCCATCGCGGTAATTCACGGTGCACCAATAAGCCATCAACTTCGCGGCGGCGTATGGGCTGCGCGGATGGAATGGGCTGTTCTCGTTCTGCGGTGGTGGTGTTGATCCATAAAGTTCAGATGTCGATGCCTGGTAATAACGGGTGTCCACGCCGGCCGCCCGAATCGCTTCAAGCAACGCGACCGCGCCAACCGCGTCGACCTGTGCGGTGTATTGCGGCATCGTGAACGAAACCTGGACGTGCGATTGCGCGCCAAGGTTGTAGACCTCGGTCGGCTGAATTTCACGGATCAAGTTGGTGAGGTTCACGCCATCGGTGAGGTCACCGTAATGCAATGTCAGTTTTGGATTCGGTGCGTGTGGATCTTCGTAGATGTGATCGATCCGTCCGGTGTTGAACGATGAAGAACGGCGAATCAATCCGTGGACTTCGTATCCCTTTTCGAGAAGCAACTCGGTCAGGTATGAACCATCTTGACCGGTAATGCCGGTGATAAATGCGCGCTTGTTTGCCATTTACTTAGCCATCTTCTCTCGTTGGTAATACTCCACCGTCTGGCGTACGCCCTCTTCCAGTGAAATCTGCGGTGCCCAGCCTAATGATTTGATCTTCGAAACATCCATTACCTTGCGCGGAGTTCCGTCTGGCTTGGTGGAATCCCACTTCACATCGCCGCTAAATCCTGCGGCGGAGGCGATGGTCTCGGCCAATTCCTTGATGGTGACGTCTTCGCCGGTGCCGACGTTGATGTGATCATCCGCGTTGTATTTCTCGAGCAAGACCACGACCGCTTTAGCCAAATCATCGACGTGTAAGAACTCGCGCTTGGGCGATCCTGTTCCCCACAACTCGACCGATCCGCCGTTCGCCGCGGCTTCGCTGAACTTACGAATCAGCGCAGGGAAAACGTGGCTGGTCTCTAAATCAAAGTTGTCATTAGGTCCATAAAGATTGGTCGGCATCGCCGAAATCCACTTGTACCCGTACTGCTTTCGATACGACTTAATTAACTCGATGCCGGCAATCTTGGCGACCGCGTAGGCAGAATTTGTGGCTTCTAATGGACCGGTCAATAGATATTCTTCTTTAATCGGTTGTGCGCAATCACGCGGATAAATACAGCTTGATCCGAGAAAGAGAAAGTTAGGCGTCTTTGCTGCGTGTGCAGCATCCATCAAGTTAGTCTGAATCTGAACGTTGAGGCTCAAGAAATCGACCGGGTACTTGTTGTTTGCGCCGATTCCGCCGACCCGCGCCGCGGCGTCAATGATGACGTCGGGCTTGTGAGACAAGACGTAATCAAAAGTCGCCTTACGATCGAGAAGATCCACGACCTTGGAGTTCACCGATAGGACGCTTTCGCCGCGAGATTCGAGGTGGCGAACGATTGCCGAACCGACCAGCCCGGTTCCGCCTGCGACTAATACGGTCATGCGGTCAGTCTAGATGAGCGATGAATTACTTACTGAATTCCGCTGCAACCAGCTCTGCGATTTGCGCGGTATTGAGCGCAGCGCCCTTGCGCAGGTTATCTCCGCACAAGAATAAATCGAGCGAGTGCTTGTCATCCAAGCTCTGGCGAACGCGACCAACCCAGGTTGGATCGGTGCCGACTACGTCGGCTGGCGTTGGAAATACGTAATTCTCGGGATCATCATGCAACTTCACGCCATCGGCCTTGCTCAAGACCTTTTGCGCATCCTTGCGAGATACCTTCTTCTTAAAGGTCGCGTGCACGGCCAATGAGTGCGTCGTAAGAACTGGAACGCGTACACAGGTCGCAGAAACCTTGAGGTCAGGCATGCCAAGAATCTTTCGTGATTCGTTGCGGACCTTTAACTCTTCCGATGAATATCCATCTTCCTTCAGCGAACCCGCCCATGGAACAACGTTCAGCGCGAGCGGCGCAGGGAATGGACCGTTCTCTTTGATGAAGGGGCGCGAATCGCCTGCAACATCGCCAGCGTTTGTTCCCGCGACAGCAGAAATTTGCGCGCGCAAGGTATCGATGCCGGATTGACCAGCGCCGGATGCGGCCTGATAAGAAGAAACAACGAGTTCCTTCAATTTAAATTCGCGATTCAACGCGCCCATTGCAACGATCATCGAGAGCGTGGTGCAATTTGGATTGGAGATAATTCCCTTTGGACGCTTCTTGGCATCCTTCGGATTTACTTCGGGAACAACGAGCGGAACCTTTGGATCCATGCGGAACGCGCCCGAATTATCGACGACGACCGCGCCTCGTGACGCCGCAATAGGCGCCCACTCTGCACTGACTTCATCTGGCACGTCGAACATTGCGATATCAATTCCGTCGAAGGCTTCTGGTGACAACGCGACAACGGTCAACTCTTCACCGCGGCACCACAACTTTTTGCCCGCGCTACGAGCCGAAGCAATAAGGCGAATCTCGCCGTAAACATTAGGACGCTTGGTCAGGATGTCGAGCATGACGGTGCCGACCGCACCGGTCGCGCCAACAACCGCGAGTGATGGAAGTTTCTTGTTACTCATCGTCCGGTACCTCCATATACAACGGCTTCGACTTGATCCGCGTCGAGCTCAAAAGCAGTGTGGGCCGCTTTTACGCCGCGCTCCAAATCAGATTCGCGACAGATAACCGAGATACGGATTTCGGAAGTAGAAATCATTTCGATGTTCACGCCTGCTTCAGAGAGCGCGGCAAAGAATGTCGCGGTCACGCCTGGATGCGAACGCATTCCCGCGCCGACCAATGACAACTTGCCGATTTGATCGTCGTACTGAATCGAAGCGAAACCAACCTCACCCTGAATCTTGTTGAGAATGCCGGTCGCGTTGCTGCCCTCCGCCTTGGGAACGGTGAACGAAATATCGGTCAATCCAGTGGCGGCGGCGGAGACGTTCTGCACGATCATGTCGATGTTGACCTGCGCGTCGGCGATAGCCTGGAATATGCGTGCGGCGACGCCGGTGCGATCCGGAACACCAACGATGGTGATCTTCGCTTCGCTCTTGTCGTGCGCGATGCCCGCGATGATTGCTTGTTCCATGCTCTCTCCTTCAGGATGATCTTTGACCACCCATGTTCCTTCGTTATTGGAAAATGATGAACGGACGTGAATCGGTAAATCGAAACGGCGCGCGTACTCCACGCAACGCAGATGAAGAACCTTCGCGCCAGATGCGGCGAGTTCGAGCATCTCGTCATAGGTGACTGTCTTTAATTTGCGCGCGGCGGGAACAACGCGTGGATCGGCAGAGAAGACGCCATCAACGTCGGTGTAAATCTCGCAGACATCCGCGTCCATCGCGGCTGCGAGCGCCACAGCAGTTGTGTCAGATCCACCGCGACCCAAAGTCGTGATGTCCTTGGTGTCTTGGCTAATTCCTTGGAAGCCCGCGACGATTGCGATCGCGCCTTCGTTCAACGCTTCGGTGATGCGACCTGGTGTCACGTCGATAATGCGCGCGCGACCGTGGACCGAATCGGTGATAACGCCGGCTTGTGATCCGGTGAAAGAACGCGCTTCATGGCCGAGATTTCCAATCGCCATCGCAAGCAAGGCCATCGAGATGCGCTCGCCAGCGGTCAACAACATGTCGAGTTCGCGCCCATTAGGAAGCGGAGATACCTGGTTGGCGAGATCAATAAGTTCATCGGTGGTGTCGCCCATGGCGGAAACGACAACAACCACCTGGTGGCCAGCCTTTTTGGTGGCCACGATGCGGTTGGCGACTCGCTTTAGCCCTTCGGCATCAGCGACGGAAGAGCCGCCGTACTTCTGCACAATCAATCCCATAAGAGAAATATCCCGCAAGACGGTCATATGGCGAAGCTAATTAGGAAAAATCTCAAAATTTAAGACAGGTGGGTGTCTCGTTATTCGAGACAAATCCGAATCTGCGGTTATTCGACGGTTCGGCGACCCTCAAATGCGCGTCCGAGCGTGACTTCGTCGGCGTATTCAAGGTCTCCACCGACCGGCAAACCACTGGCCAAGCGGCTGATCGTGATGCCCATCGGCTTTATCAATCGGGTCAAATACGTCGCGGTCGCCTCGCCCTCCAGATTGGGGTCGGTGGCGATGATGATCTCTTGAACCTCGGTCGAGGCCAATCGAGTCAGTAATTCACGGATGCGAAGGTTCTCGGGGCCGATACCGTCAATCGGCGAAATCGCGCCGCCCAGCACGTGATACTTGCCGCGGAATTCGCGCGTCTTCTCAATCGCAATAACGTCTTTGCTCTCTTCGACCACGCAGATAGTGGTGTTCTCGCGACGTGGATCGCGACAGATACGACAAAGGTCTTCTTCCGACAAGTTGCCGCATTCAGTACAGAACTTCACGCGCTCTTTCACGGTGCGAAGGACTTCTACCAAGCGAGTGGTGTCCACGCGTTCGGATTGAATAATGTGAAAGGCGATTCGCTGGGCGCTCTTGGGACCGATGCCGGGCAAACGACCGAGCTCGTCAATCAGGTCCTGGATGGCACCTTCATACATATTTATTCGCCACTTTCAGCGATGACCTGCGCGCCGAGTTCGCGCATCAACAACGCATGGCCGGTCAGCTGCTCGGCATCCGACGGAGATTCGGTGGTGCTCTCGTGCACGGGCTCGTTCACGGCGGCGTCCACGACCACTTCAATCTTTCGATCAACTCCGCATACTTCGAGGAATGCTTGGCGAACAAGTACATCGCTTTCAGAACGCAAGAACGATTCCTTTGCGCCCGGGTTGACGATGCCGAGTGTGATGACCTTGTCATCAACCGAAATCAATTGCGCGCTGGCAGAGAGCAAGGACCAGGTGAGGCGACGCTTCTTCTTTACATTCTCAATAACTTCTGGCCACAAGCGACGGAGCGCGCTGATATCAATCGGTCCGGATTGAACCGGTGCAGCCTTTACTTCTTCTTTTACGGGAGCGGCTTTTACTTCTTCTTTAGGTGCAGCAGTCTTAGATTCGGAGACTTTTGGCGCAGAAACCTTTGGTGCGGTCACCGGGCGTTCCTGTGCGGCCGGTGCAGATTGAACAGGCGCAGATTGAGCCGGTACTGGATTGTGAACAACCAACGAGCTGGCCTTTTCCAATCGTTCGACACGCGCGATCAAGCCCGCATCGTCATTGCCCGGCAACAACATCTGTCCGCAAATGAGTTCGAGAATCAAACGAGGAGCGGTCGCACCGCGCATCTGGGTCAGGCCATCGGCCATGATGTCGGCGTCACGAATCAGCGTGCCGGTACCGATATGCGTCGCTTGATTACGCATCCGAGCGAGCTGATCTTCGGGGAGCTCGCGCAAAATGTGATTGGCGCCGTCTTCCACCGCGTTGACGATGATGAGATCGCGCAATCGCTCGAGGAAATCTTGCGTGAATCGACGTGGGTCGTGACCAGATTCAATAACGCGATCGACGGTCTTAAAAAGAGTCGCGGCATCGCGCGCGGCAAGCGCGTCCGCTGCCTCGTCCAAGAGCGCACCGTCTGTGTATCCCAAGAGCTGAATCGCGATTTCGTAAGTAACGCCATCTTTGCCCGCGCCAGCGAGTAATTGGCCGAGAACCGAGAGCGCGTCGCGCACCGATCCACCCGATGAGCGAACAACCAATGGCAATACACCCTTAGCGACTTTGACGCCTTCGGCGTTGCAGACCTTTTCTAGGTGCGCGGAGAGAATGCCGGGTGGAACCAAACGGAATGGATAGTGATGCGTACGCGAGCGAATAGTGCTGATGAGTTTGTCGGGTTCGGTGGTTGCAAAAATAAAGAGAACGTGGGGTGGTGGCTCTTCCACAACTTTGAGCAGTGCGTTTGCGGCGCCCGGTCCGAGTTGGTGCGCCTCATCAATAATGTAAATCTTGTAACGAGATGAAACCGGCGCGAACACCGCCTTGTCGCGCAGATCGCGTGCGTCATCAACGAGTCCATGAGTCGCGGCATCAAGTTCGATAACGTCGATTGATCCCGGACCGTTTGCCACCAAGTCACGACAAGATTGGCATTCGCCACATGGCGTAGGAGTCGGACCTTTTTCGCAATTGAGTGATCGCGCCATGATGCGCGCGCTCGACGTTTTTCCGCAGCCACGTGGGCCGCTAAATAGATATGCGTGATGAATGTTGCCGCTAGCAAGTGCGTTAGAGAGCGGTTCGGTGACGTGTTCTTGGCCGATCACTTCGGCAAAGGTCGATGGTCGGTACTTGCGATATAGAGCTAAGGACACCGCCACGCCTTTCCGGAATTTATAAGGGACCCCCCGCACACCCGCCAGAGCGGACCTACCCTTGCTGCATTCCTGCCCTGGGGGAGTTCAGTACGGTAACGCCGCACGGAGGATCTGTGGGCAATCTTAGGCGCACGGTGCGACGCCTAAAGGGTGTCCAAAACCACGTTTTACCTGGGTGAACACTATTGGCCTACTGTTCAGTATAACTTTACACTAGAGCGACCATCCACCCCAGCGTCGGGAGTTCATATGGCCGTTAACACCGCACACGTACCCACCGTTCATGCCCAGCTAGTCGATTGGGTATCTCAGACCGCAAACCTCACCCACCCGGACAGTATTTATTGGGTCACCGGCACCCCTGAGGAATGGGATCGAATCACCACCGAATTGGTGGAAGCGGGCACCTTCACGCGATTGAAGAAGAAGCCGAATTCATTCTGGTGCGCATCTGACCCGACCGACGTAGCTCGTGTCGAGGACCGCACGTACATCTGCTCCGTCGACGAGGCCGATGCGGGCCCCACCAATAATTGGATGGCGCCGGGCGAGATGAAAGCAATCATGACCGACCTTTATCGCGACAGCATGCGCGGTCGCACGATGTATGTCATTCCTTTTTGCATGGGTCCGTTAAACGCCAAGGATCCGATGTTCGGCGTACAAATCACCGACAGTCCGTATGTCGTGGCGTCAATGCACATCATGGCCCGGGTCGGCAGCAAAGTTTTAGAAGCGATGGGTGCAGATGCAAAATATGTTCCCGCACTCCATTCGGTCGGTAAGCCGTTGTATGCCGGCGAGAAAGATGTTCCGTGGCCCTGCAACGAAACTAAATACATCGTGCAATTTCCAGAAGAGCGCATGATCTGGTCCTACGGATCGGGATACGGCGGCAACGCGTTGCTCGGCAAGAAGTGCTATTCATTGCGCATCGCATCCGTCATTGGTCGTGATGAGGGCTGGATGGCTGAGCATATGTTGATTCTTAAGGTCACTCCACCGCACGGCAATCCGCATTACATAGCAGCAGCCTTTCCTTCGGCATGCGGCAAGACCAACCTCGCGATGCTCGAACC
>Ga0214207_1000459_pt1 | contig 12286 bp, 19 predicted proteins | sample TroBogEpilimnion_6_FD_153045 | JGI IMG/M metagenome (GOLD analysis project Ga0214207, IMG submission 153045) | Freshwater microbial communities from Trout Bog Lake, WI - 13JUL2009 epilimnion | ecosystem: Environmental > Aquatic > Freshwater > Lake > Epilimnion/Euphotic zone | place: Trout Bog... | reverse complement strand
CAGGGGTAGTCCCTGTGTTGCACAAGCCCCACCTCGTGGGATTTTCTATTAAATTTTTGATCATACAAATCACGTGCAATAGGCTCAAGGAGCGTGCCATGTGCCGTCGCCGCATTCCCCGCCCACTTGGTTCGAAGTACCTTTTTCTTGACAAACGCATCTGGACTTTCGAAATGACTTTCGCCGAGAGCACTTGCAACGTCACTGGCCGTGATCATATTCTCACGGAGATCTAACCATTCCTGAGACCTTTGTTCGGCATATTCTTGCGCAATGAGTTCACGTGCTTTCTTGACCACCGGTGGTAGACTTTCCATTGTTCACAGGAATCTTCTTATTTTTGAAACGAGGATCAGTCTTAAGTACAATCTCTGCGGCGTTTTGCTCAGCCTGTTTCTTCGTGGTTGCAAATCCCGACCCACAGTCCATACCATCCACGACGACGGTAATGAAGAATTGACCGTTGGTTTGACCATCCAACCGGTACTCGGGCAAAGCGTACTTCAAGGCTTGACACCACCGCATGAGCTGGTCTTTCCAATTATCGTCTGCAAGGGAGGTTTGAACCTTTGTGAACGAGTCAAGCACGAAACGCTTCGCATGAACCATACCGAGGTCCAAATAGATAGCACCGACAAAGGCCTCAAACACATCTTCCATAATGTGTTCATTCGTGTTCCAGCCGTTGCGTTCACCCTTTTCATCCATCAAAATGAGTTTGTCGAGACCAAGCACTTTAGAGATTTCACATAAGGTTTTCCCGCGAACCATCTTCGTTCGAGCCTTTGTCAGGAACCCCTCCTGTTCCTTTTCGTGCAGGTCAAAAAGGTGTTTGGTTATGACAAATCCAAGGACAGAATCGCCCATGAATTCGAGAGTTTCGTACGAACCAGTGAGACCTGAATACCGCTTCAGGGCTGACTTGTGCGTAAACGCGCGACGATACAGTGTAAGATCTTTGACTTTGGTCCCAACCAGAGCATTCACGACATCACGTGAAAGCTCTGGAGGGGGAAGGAGAACAACTTGTTGTTCGACTCGAGAGGTGATCTCCATTTTGTCTATGTTATATTACACACGTGGTTTTGTTTTAAGTCATTGAAACCGAGTCCGAAGGACTCGTGATCCCTAAAATTGGAACCACTTAGGCAGTGGCGGTTGCGGCGGGCTTGGCAACCTTGGGTCGCATCTTCTTCTCCTTTGGGACCTCGGTAGCTGCGTCAGTGGAAGTGGAGGCGGGAGTCTCAGCAGCCGCCTTCTTGGCCCGGGGCTTCTTCTCACCCTCTGGCTTGGGGTCCTTGATATAGTGCTTGTTCATGTAGCGCTGAATATTCAGGAAGGTCAGCTGCACATCCGCAGGCACATCCAGAAGGGTCTTCAGCTTCTCATCCATGTTAATCTTCTGGCCATCCTTCAGACCGTGGGTCTCCAGGTACTTGTTCACAAAGTTAGAAACCTGTGCACGAGAAATCAGCTCCTCAGGACCAATCCCCAGGAAAGCCTTCAGCTCCGGAGACACCTTCTGGGGCTTGTTGAACCCATTGTTCTTGGCACGAGCCTCCTTCTTCTCACCAGTCGGATCCTCAAAGTGCTGGCGAATCTTCCGAATGTCCTTGTGCAGAGCACGTTGCTCCTTCGCCAGGGCCTCAATCGCAGTGAACAGAGTCTCGATGGTTGCCATCTTGTACTCTGTGTACACCTGTCACCTTTAAGCCAGGAATAGGCTCAAGAACAAGACCAAGAGCAAAGGTATCAGTGCAATCAGTGCAACTTGCCACACTTTATATGAAGGTTCAGGAGGTTGCTGAATCGGTGTTGCACCCGGAACGCTCGTCGGTTCTTCACTTTGTGGAAGATTCACACCAAATCCCGCAGGTAAAGCGAGACCTGCAGATGGACGAGTTTCGAACCGTACAATATCAGGGTCCCTATTTTCACACATATTTGAACAACATCCCGGATCACACTGGTACACCAGGCCGTTATTTTTGCTAATGTATCCACACACGTTCGAGTAAAAGTTCAAAGGGTCTGTGACACACGAACAATCTTGTAAAATATACTTGGCGCTACAGGAGGACGCCATACTTACAAAAGTTAAAGAATATTTTTGTTTCCACAATACAGATGGAGTTTGGTGAGCCCAAGAAGCTTCCAGACGGACGGTACTTTTTGAAGGTGACGAATGGAACGCATCAGCTGAACGGCCTGAAGCTTCAAGGCACGCTCGAGACCAAGTCCGTGAATTTCAGTGTTCCCGAGTCTGTAGATTTGTTTACAAAAATCGATGCTGAAATTGTGGCCAAGGCGAAGGAGTCTTCCGTGGCGTGGTTCGGAAAGGAACTCTCAGCCGACACTATTACCAACGCATATCAGGAGAGCGTCACTGATGGTACGCTGGGTGCGTCCTTGGCTACCGTCAAGGGCCAAGTCACGACAACCGCCTTTGACTCCCAGAAGACGCCACTTGAACTTCCAACCGTTAAGGATGGAGCAACGTGTGACATCATTCTCGAACTTTCAGGCCTGTGGTTCCTGAAAAAGTCGTTCGGACCCGTGTGGCGCGTGCTTCAGGTGCGCGTCCGTGGAACTCCGGCAACGCCACCTCCCAAGCAGTACATGTTCACGGACGAGCCCGAGGATGAGGAGGACCCAGCAGACTTTTTGGATTGACCGAAGCCCGTCCAAAGTTCCAGGAGGCTCCGCTTGGACAACCGGGCCGGACCTGAAGGCCCGGCCCACTTGGAAAAAATATCCCGACTTAGTATAAATGAATCGCAAGGGTCTGGCGATTGTTGTCCTCATCGCCATTATTTTGTTCCTTCTGTTCGCGGGTGGGAAGAGCCGGTTCGGTATGTCCAACCAGGGCGCGGCGGCCGTGTACGGTGCAAACATCAGTAGCGGCCCTTCCATGGGTACTGGTGTTGCGAACCAGGGGCGGGACCTGATGCCCGCCCCCACTGGTAACATGGGCGACAACATCGGTCAGACCGTGTCGTCCGCCAGCCTGATCCCCCGTGACGTTGTAGCCACCGAGGACTTTGGTCAGTTCAGCCCAGACAAGATCCTCGGCAACCAGAACTACCTGGACCCGCGCAGCCAAATTGGCTACCCCGAGACCCTGGGTGGTGTTCTGCGCAACGCCAACCGCGACTTCCGCTCCGAGCCCCTGAACCCCCGCACCCCAGTGAGCATCTTCAACCTCAGCACGATCCCCCCTGACGTCATGCGGCCCAAGTTTGAGATAGATTACGAATATGCCTAGTCCAGTCGCACCGCGACTGTCCGCTCCCTTACAGCAGCACGCGTCGCTTCGCTAAAAAATAAGTCCTTCGGACTTACTAGAAATGGATTTTAAAACTGCTATGACTGAGTGGGTCGCTCTAAAGGCCCAGTTGGCCGCAGCTCGCAAAGATCTCCAGACGCTCAACAAGCGCGAGAAGGATCTTCGCAAGTTTGTGACTGTGCATATGAAGCAAAATGAGATTGATACCGTCAAGGTTCAGGACAAGGTCAAAGTCAATCTCAAGGTAAAGATGACGCGCGGATCTATTACAAAAGAGGTTATTCTCAAGGGTCTTCGCACGTTCTTTGGTGGAAACGAGGCACAGGTCGAGGGCGCGTGGAACGCCATTCAGGACTCGGCCCCAACCAAGGAAACGCCTTCCGTGTCCGTCACGGGACTTAAGGAGCTCGTGCCTTGAATACACAAGTAAAAATGGGTCAGGGCGACGAGTACTCGCGTGATGCCTATGACTATCAGCTCGTCTATTCAGACGACGACTCGGACGATTTCGACTCTCAACTCGATCCAGAGGATTGGGAAGATGTGTACTCTCAGGAGCTTCTCGATGCGTGGATGACGATTCGCATGTGGTACGAGGATCAGTATCTTCCAGTCCGTACAACCTATCACGACTTTGTCGAGTTTGTGGTGACTCCAGGTCCCTGGTTCACGTACGAGACGCCAAGCCCCGTATGCACAATGCTTTGGAACGAAATTTCAAAGATTCAGGTTATTTCCGACCGTGTCGACCTCGAGCAGTTTACCGGATGGTTCAAACATAATATTGAAAATTAGTACGAATGATTGACATTACAGGACCCAAGGTGCTTGTGCCAACCATTCTTTTTGCTCTCTTGAGCCCAGGCCTTCTACTCTCTTTACCTCCAGGCGCTGGATTCTTGATCAAAGTTCTGTTCCATGCTCTCGTCTTTGCCCTCCTCAACTGGGCAATCATCAATTTTGTTTTCAAATTCACCATGACCTTTGCAGACCTGATTGTGCCTGCCCTGTTCTTTGTCCTTTTGACTCCAGGAGTTATTCTCACTATACCTGCAGATGGTCCGATGTTCTTCTCAGGTTCCACGGGTATAGTCCCCGTGATGGTTCACTCTGTTGTTTTCTCCATCGTGTGGGCAAGTACGCGAGGTCTTTTTCCACAGTTCTACTAGGAGAGGATGAAATATCTCGTTATAGGTCCAGGTGCGATGGGGTTCTTTATATACCTCGGTGTCGTGTCTCGACTCAAAAAAGATGGGCACCTCTATGACCTCGAAGCCATATCGGGAGCATCCGCGGGTGCAATTCTCGGCCTGTTGTATTGTTTTGCCAAGGGGGACGCGACGCGGATTTTAGACTATGCCCTCGATGTTCCCGTAAAACAGATTATGAAACCAAATATCAAGTCTCTGTTGACAAACTATGGTCTTATCCCATCGAGTAAAATACGAAAGGTTTTTGGAGATGCGTGTGTCCGTTTCACGGGTCGACCGGACATGACGTTCCGAGACTTGTACGAGTATTTTCCTATAAAATTACACGTCTCGGCATATAATGTCCAGTTCATGAAGACCGACTACTTTTCCGTGGACACCACACCGTCTATGAGCGTTCTTGATGCCGTGTGCTCGAGCATTGCCATCCCGTTTTTGATCGCAAGTACAAACGGGTACATTGACGGTGGGTCAGCCGAGGTGGTTCCCGGTGCGCCTTTTTTGGGACGTGATGACGTCTTCGCCCTTCGGCTTGAATGGGGACGGCCTCTAGAAATCAAAGACTTGAAAACATATACGATGAGTATTTTGAGTTCAACTATGAAACTCCGGGCAACGTACGATTTCCCGACGATTGCAATACCCCCAGGTGATGAAAACGTCTATGATTTCAGTGCGTCAAACGAGGCAAAGCTTAAGATGTTCCTCAAAGGTTTCGAGCAGACCCGTTAGGATCTACGAGGCCGGAGGCCTCCATGAACTTTTTTCGCAAGTAAAAGTAACAAATGCGAACCATCATTCGTTCCGGATATGTTCAGCACCGGAAGCGCAAGACCATCACCGTGCATCGCAAGGATGGAAAGACCTACCGGTACACGCGCAAGGCGGGAACGACCCGCGTGCGTCCCGTGCCCACCAAGGATGTGGGTGCGATCGGTAAGGGTCCCAAGATCATCGGCCCACTCAAGGCGGGTATGTTGACCCGGTACCATTACCACCCAGTGGAGGCTCCCACCAACCGTCACAAGGCACTTACGCGTGCCGTGACCAAGGGTCACGAGGACCCACACGCCGTCATTCGCCGTCTGATTGCCATCAGTACACTGACCAAGCGGACTCTGCCCCGTGCGTCTCGAATTTACAAGCAGGATGCTGCTTGGGTCCACAGCAAGTACTCTAAGATGTTTGGTCGGAAGCGGCGTTAATTTATTTGTATATAGAAATGAGTCAAACGCGTATTCAAGCGTTTCAAAACGACGCAAAAACTCGGAAATTTATAACAGTCATTGGACATGGAACACTCATTAGTGCAAAAGATCCTTCGTTTAACGTTCACGGTTCAACGTTTTTTAAAGTACCTGAAGGCATGTCTGTCGTTTTCATATCCAAACCGGGGTACTTGATTTCATTGAGTGAATTAAAAGATGATAAAATGATGAGTCTTTTACATAGTCAATCAAAACTACGCAAGTTTATAGGTGATGCTCTTCCGGAGAGTGAAACTCCCAATGTTGTTAAAAAGTCGGGGTGGAATTGGAAGAATCATATATACACGTCGGGAATGAATTGCCCAAACATGGGTCTCGAGTTTTATGATAATTCAATTACACCATGGGGCTGGTGGTACAATACCCAGTGCGGAGTGTGGTATCCTGGAACGACGCGTCCGCGAGAGTACAAAGGAAAAAAGGGAACACTGAAAAACCTCGTGTCGAGTCTTGACCGAAAAGGAATAGTTATCGTGTTTGGGTGTCGCGGAGATCCTGAAACCGCTGCAAATACGCGACGGGCGTTTAACGTGTTTGGTGCGTTCGGTGGTCAAAAGTACAAAGTGCCACAGACGGCATTGGTTCAAAACATCAAGACACTCGAGCGCGTTGCAGCAAGATACCTGAGTACAAAACGTGTACGCGAACCTGCATTGACTTTGAAAAAAAACAGTGTAAATAGACCTGCAAAACGTCGACGTACGCGCTCTAAAATCACAAGTAAGTGAAACTACACCCACACAATAGCATCTCCAACCCCGTGTACGGGTCCCGCAAAAGGCCACAAAGGTTCGATAGACCATCGACCAGAGTGACTGAGTATATCAAGGAGTATATGCAAGGCGTATATTTTCCGAGCTCTTGAATTTTGTATCAAAATTAATGACAAAAGGGAGTGAGGTGCCTTATACAAGACTGAGTATACCCACCAGTCTTGTACGAGTGACCAGGAACGTACCCACGGAACGAGAAATACCATGGGTATGTCAGGTGCTATAGACCAGAACGCATCGGACCATGAAACGGCTCCGAAGGTTAATTGGGTACAAAATATATGTTGTGGCCAAAGCATCTCCCCTTAAAACATACACACAAAGTTCTTTTATATGGAGTACACGCTCCAAGCCATAGCTGCTGATATATGGGCATCACTCGGGCCAGGGTATTCCGAGTCCGTGTACCATTGTGCGTTCGAGGTGGCACTCCGCGACCGTCAGATCCCCTACGAGACGGAACGTATCGTCCCCGTCTTTTATGGCGGTCAAAACGTCGGACATGTCAGAGCAGATCTGATTATCGATCGTCGGTTCGTTGTGGAACTCAAGTCGGTAAGCCGTCTCAATGAGACATACCGAATTCAGACCCGAAACTACCTGACCCTTTTGGGTCTCCATGTGGGATACCTCATCAATTTTCCAGATAAATTAGGATCCTTTGAGTTTGAGCGGATCGAAAAGGAAGTCTTGTCTCATCCAAGTGTGGAGATGTTCTAGTAGTACATAAAAACTTTAGATCTGAAATTACACTGTGGAAATATATTCCCACGCAAGTTCTTTACAAATTTTCTCCCAAATTTGGTCTTGGACATAGAGTTTTTCACGGCTTTTGAGTAACGGAAAACACGGAAGGTACTCGTCGTGTCCCAAGAGTTCACACATTTTGTATAAAACAAATGAATAACTCAAAAAATTTTTACGGTTTGTAGGTTTGTGCTTCTCGAACGGTGCTTGAATCGCATGAAACATGAGTCGGAGTTTGTCTTCAAGCGCTTGAGGCATCGTTGGAGGAGTGATACCGCTCAGTGTTGTTGCTATATATGGAACGTGTTCATAGTATTTCGAGTACCCGAGCTTTTTCAAAAGAGCTTTGACCTTTTCATGCGTAATCTCGGAAAGTTCCTTTACCTTTTGCTTTCGAAATTCAGAACGAAGTTTTGAAATGACGTCTTCAGGAACGTGTGTCGACTCTTTGGCTTGAAATTGACTAATCCATTCGTTAAAGTGATTCTCACGTTTGTATGAATATACGACGTGTTTCTCAAGGTCTTGTTCCTCCTTGAACCCCACCTCGTCTCCGAGAATATATTCAACTGTACCACACTCTTTGCAAATCTCCTCGGAAACAGTCTCGTCAAACACGCGTGTATACTTTTTTCCACATGATAAACACGGTTTCTCGTGAATATCCGCTTTACACGTCCCGTCCCATGCACCTTCAACGTCTCGGAGATACTTTTTATATATATCGTTTCTTTGAACACCCTTTTTCGAAGCTACTTTCAAGTTTGCAATCGTTTGTGTCGACTCTGTTTTTTCCGTTTCGCTCGTATATTCCTTTATTATCGGAACACACGAGAGAAGGTACTCTGCCAACTCATCTTCAGACTTGCACGCCTTTATTCGCTCAACGTACCTTGCTTCCATTCTATTTTTAGATTACAAATATTTTAAGTCTCAATTTTTGGTGCTAAATAGAACTTCAGGTCTCCAAGATTTGCAATTGTGTACCTGAAAACAATTGGCATATTCTCATTCTCAGAGTCTTGCATAAGCTGAACACTTGCGCACATGTTCGTCGCCTTTGTGAACAGGGTTATGTATTTGAGACTGAACGTACTTCCCGTACGATTGACGTGCTCTGGAAACTCGATGATCGTCTTTTGATCTGCAAAGTCGCCTTTACAGCTGAGCTCGAGCGTGTTTCCTTCACGAATGATATCCATCTCGGTTGAGAGGTTTCCCATATCGCGAGTAATGCGCTGAAAGTCGATGGATGGAAGCGTCGTCACGACGTTCATATGAATATCCGGAAACTCGAGCAAGTCCTCGTTAATGTCTAGAAGTTTCAGTTTGAAACTCGTCGATGATTTCTTTTCAGGATTTTCAATGAAAATATCCATAAACTCTCGGCCTTCAATACGGACAAAGAGCGTGTCTTGTCCACTCACGGACTTGAGGAGTTTGTACATGTTTGCCATGTTGACACCGGCAATAATGTCCTGGGTACACTCGTACTCCTCAAAGTTCTCAGCTGCAAGCTCCATGTGTACGAGGGTCACACGTGCCGTATCCAGGGTCAGGATACGGATACCCTTCTCAGTAAAGTACACGTTCACATCATTGATGATATCCTTGAGAACCTCAAATATCGACTTTATGGCCGATGCTTGGATCGTGCGAAAATGCATCTTACGTCATTTCGCGCATCAATTCTTTAAGAGCGCTTTGTTTGGTATGCATCCTGAACGTTTGCGCTAATCTTCGCCTCCAATTCAGGTGTTAAAATGGGCTGGAGAGACTCGCCATACTTGTCAAGCTCAAAGAGACTGGGATTGTCTGATCCGTCAAGGTTCTGACACAGACCCCCGCTACAGTCCCAGGACTCAAAGTCTGTTGGAATCATGGAGACAAGCCATGCCTTGACTTCAGCACCGACACACATCTTTCCTTCGTTCGTCACAAGAGTAGGGACGCGCGTAATCTTTTTGGATGGGACTCCGTCCGTCGTCACGTTATGAAACCGTATAATCTCTATGAGTGCAGGCTGGGTCTTAATAAAGCCTATAATTTCCTGTGAAAATTTGCACCTGTCTGAATACACCAGGAGTGCCATCTATTGTAGGGTGAGGAGTTTTGGGGAGGCCAGATGGCGCAGCTCTGGCCCGAGAACGCAGTTCTCAGTCCTGGTCGCAGCTCTGACCCCGGCACCGGCCCCTAGCCCTTTTTTGTTGCCTAAGAGTAATGAAGGACATTGTGATCCTGGTTCTAGTTCTTCTGATCCTCTTTTTTGTATGGAATGGGCGGCGGTCTGCGACATATGCAGCCGGTGATATCAACCTCACAGCTCCCGTGCCACCCATCGTGGTTCAAGCCATTATCGAAAAGGTCCAGTCCATGAAGCCTGACCTTGCACCCATTGATACAGTCTTTGTAAATATTCAACCCGATGGGTCTTACAAGTCGCGTATCATGTTCTACAATACCAAGCACTTTTTCGGAACCCAGTACGATATCAGTGCGAAAGTTGCTGAAGACGGGTCTGTAAGTGTTCTGGATATCGGTGACTCTGCAACCATCGACCCAACCTATGGATACAAGCCAGACGTGTATCAGCCTTGGTCCGACGTCCAGAAGAACCTCGACACGCAGTTTGCCGGTGCGCTCAAAGGGTACAAGAACCAGCCGCCCCAACCAAACCTCGTGAACCCAAGCCAGGCGTACTCTCAGGGTATGCTTGAAACCGAGACGAACCTCCAAACGCGCTCGTAATTTTCATCAATATTCCCTGGGTAGTACAGGGGCAAAATGATATCGGCAAAGCAAATAGCCGCTCTTGAAAAGAAAAGAGACGAGGCTCGAAAAGAGTATTACAAGGCTCTTCTTGAACAATTTTGTCGCAAAATTAAGGCATCTGTTGAGCGAGGCGAGCGTTACGCCATTCTCACCGTTCCCACGTTTCTTGTTGGGTTCCCCAGGTACGACTTGTCTACGACTGTTATGTACATGTGTCGCCAACTCCAACGACTCGGGTACATCGTAAACCTCGTGGGCCCGTTGGACATCCGTGTTCAATGGTCCAATGTAAAACCTGAAGAGGAACTCGAGATGCAAGAACCCGAGGTGTTTTTACCAAGTCTTGCAAACCTCAAAAAGACTGCTGAGAAACTCAGAGTCACAAAAAAGAAATAAAGCTTCAAACGCTTCAATTTTTAATGGAAGTTTCAGTCCAACTTGTGTGTCCTTGTCGTCCCGGATTTTGTTATAAAAATGCCATTTCACTTGCTCAACATAAACGATCCAAGATACACAAGGCATGGGAAGCTCTTCAGGAAAACAAACAGGACAAAATACGTTCAAAACAATTTGAAAACGAAATTGAGAGACTCAAGGCTCGTCTTGTACACAAGGAACAAGTCGAGGTTGAGCTCATTGCTCGTATATTCCAACTCGAACGCGAGCGGGACTATTGGAAGGAACAACTAAATGGGGTGTACGTTAATTAAGCAGTGAATAATTCTACATAGGTATTACAGATGGACCTTCTGAACGAGTCTGAGCGACGGTTCACCAAAAAGTTGTGCGACGCTATGATTCCCGTAATGATTGAAGCATTCTGGGAAATATGGCTCGAGGCCAAGAAAGAGTCCCAGGGGAAGAATACGACCCGTGTGTTCCAGGAGCTCCTGAGAGGCGTCAAGACTTGGAACTCTTCAATTTCACTCAAAAATACAGATGCGATCATCAAGAACCAGCCTTTGTTCCCCAACTTGCTCGCAGCCGTCTTTGTGATTCACGTCAAGATTCTGAGTGCTATCCGAACGGACAAGAAAACCAAGAAAATCAGTATCAAGTTGCCCGCCAATGACGTGTTTGTTCAGCGGTGTTACGAAGCCTGTGCCAAGGACCTCTACGAGAACCCCAGCATCATCGTGGACCAAAAGCCTGAGGAGGAACGGAACAACAATTTGAACGAGCGATTTAACAAGAGAATTTGCGTCGTCATCGAAGACCTCATTCCAACCGCCGAGATTCTCAATACGTATCTCCCTTTGCCCAACGCAGGCGAAGACCTCGATATGATGCATGAAGACGAAGACCCAGAAGGTGACGATGACGTTCCAGACCTCATGGAAGAGGACGTTCCGAATGGAACGTCCGACCCCATCGTAGACGACCCATCCTCCCTACCTCAAAATACAGGGGGGAACATGGAGTTTGGAAAGACTCCGGGAGGTGTAGACACAATGGTCACGGTCAACAACTCAACAACACCGCCAAGCGTTCCAGGGGCGACGCCTGCCCCGACCGATGACGGAGAGTCCCTGTTCCCAGACGCGCCAACAAAAATACAAAAATTAAACCATACGTAATAGCAGATGGACCAGTACTTTCGTGAGCCATTGAGCGCCGCAGTCATTGCAGTAGCCGTTGTCGTTGCATACGTCTATATTCGTGCAAAAATGAATAATGAAGAAAAATTGAAAAATTCAGACTATTTCAAGCCTGCCTTTTTGGTTGGTATTCTCGTGTACTTCATCGTCAGTCAAGGTCAAGGGGACTCTGGTCCGGTGTTGAAAGAGCCTTTTTAGTAAACAACTTAAGGAACTGCGTTCCTTAACTTACTATAATGACCACCGTCAAGGCGTTCGATGAGATGATGACTCAGTTCATCGGGGAAATTGCACACACCTTCCCCGATGAGTCTCCCAAGGTGCCCGTTTCGTGTTCCGATTTTATGCGTACAATTGCCCCATGGGTCACTCAGATGACGGCACGCGACGATGCATTCTTTTGCGAGGAGAACGCACTCGCAAAGGCTCTTGACCTTCATACCATCTGGAAACGCGAGGACTGTTCTCAGGCGACAAAGCAGGCGATTTGGCAATACCTTTCGTCCATGTATATGATTGCAACGACGCTTAGCATGTTCCCCGCAGAGACTCTAAGCGCGATCGAAGCTGCTGCCGAGTCGTGTGCAAAGAAAATGAAGGTTGGCCCAAACGGTCAAATTGATGAGGCGAC
>Ga0214207_1000452_pt1 | contig 12379 bp, 15 predicted proteins | sample TroBogEpilimnion_6_FD_153045 | JGI IMG/M metagenome (GOLD analysis project Ga0214207, IMG submission 153045) | Freshwater microbial communities from Trout Bog Lake, WI - 13JUL2009 epilimnion | ecosystem: Environmental > Aquatic > Freshwater > Lake > Epilimnion/Euphotic zone | place: Trout Bog... | reverse complement strand
GCTAAAGCGGGTCACCAACAAAACATTGGACACGCAACATACATTAAAAATAAAAGAATTTCAAACTAAACAGAGTACTATAGACGAAAAACAAGAAGAACTTGGCACTCTAATTACATCTATTCAAGATATAACAAAAACACCTCTATCAAACTTATCCAAAAGTGAATTTCAAGAATATTTGGAATTATCGGACAAAAAGAATGATCTCGAGAGAGAAATTTCAAAAATACGTAAAAGCATTGACGAAGTTGATTATTACATCGATACTGCTGATATAATTTTCAAATACTATGATATTGTCGAAAATGGCAATGTTTTAGACAATGAAAATGCGCAAATTGTAACTGAAAATAGTATATTGAAATTTTTCTCATCTTCTGATAACTCCAAACCTGAAGATGAAAATGAAAAAAAGGATGATGATAGAGCTTCCTTACTTGAAAAGTATATGGAATGTACCGATGGAAATTACCTGAAATCTGTACAACAACAAGAGTGTGAAAATTGTCCTGTCTGTGATTCGAAAAACAGAACTTTGTTGGTGAATGACGGTCTCATGTACTGTAATGAATGTTACACTATTGAAACCGTTATTATAGACCACGAAAAGCCTTCTTACAAAGACCCGCCTAAACTTTGGGCGGTACAGTCATATTGGCTAGTTTGGTTACAAAACCAAGCGACATATCTCGTTGCGGGAAAAGTCCTTAGGTATCTGCTATACTTTGTGTCAAAATTATGCAGATTTGGAAAATCCGCAGGTGAGGCAATAATTTGCCCATTTCAGAGACTGAATAGATATGGGGTTTATACAATATAAACCTTAAGATACAGTCCAGCCTTGTATGAGAATACGAGTGAGAGATGTGAAAGAAATCTCATATTTCAGTTATAAGCGTCTGAATCACCTAAATGAGTGGATTAGTCAAATCCAAGGAAAAGAATCAACAGATATTCCAACAGAAGTATATGATCGAATTTTGTTGGAAATTAACAAACAAAGAATTACAAATATGGCAGAAATTACACCTGCTAAGATCAAGAGCATACTTAAAGCCCTACGCTTAAATAAATTTTATGAACACACTCCGCATATCATAAATCGTCTTAACGGGGCACCAACTCCCAATTTTACACCCGAAATTGAGGAGAAGTTAAGACAAATGTTTAAAATGATCCAAATTCCATTCTTTAACCATGCTCCAAAGACCCGCAAAAATTTCTTGTCTTACAGTTATACCATTCACAAGTGCCTTCAATTACTGGAACTTGATGAGTATCTGACATTTTTCCCTCTCCTTCGCAGTAGAGAAAAAACATTCGCAATGGATCAAGTATGGAGAAAGATTTGTGAGGATCTAAAATGGGACTGGATTCCCAGTCTATAAAATTTTCGCTACATATCGATGTGGAACGAGATGTATTTAAAATTTAATTAAATACGTTAAATTTTAAATTTAGTAAATTATTTTTAATTATTTAAAGATGCAATGGTACTAATAATACATGGATATCTTTCATAAATTAAAAGAAGAGTTCACTAGTGAAGATGAGAAAAATTTTCTTACACACTTTCAATGCTATTTGGAATATGACCAAACAAAAGACTTTGTCATTGATTTATATGACGTCATTGATTATCTTGGCTATTCACGTAAAGATGTTATAAAAAGAATATTGATAAGAACATTTCAAAATTCAGATTATATTGTAACAAATGGAAATGAGAATGCTATAGGTAAACATGGTGGCCAGAATAAGGAACGTATTCTTATGACGCCAAACACATTCAAGGAATTATGTATTAAAGCTGATACTGAAAAAGCTCATCAAATTCGCAAGTACTATATCAAAATGGAGAATATACTTTTCAAGCATATGACTGAGAGGATTAAAACCCTTTCGGCTGAAAGCCATTCTTTCAAGGAGAGATGTGCTCTTCTCGAGAGAGAGCTAGATAAGCACAAGACCCGCGAGAAAAAGAAATATGAAATCGGAGATACAGTGTATATTGTAAAAGAAAATGATGTTTTCAAAGTGGGTTCTACAAGCAATATGATGAGTCGTGATAAGACTTATGATTGTCATAGTAATATTGCAAGAGTTGTCTATACAAAACGTTGCCGGAATATGAAAATGCTTGAAGATATAGTTCATCATCAACTTGCTAAATATCAAATATACAATAGAAAAGATTGGTTCAAGGTAGATTTTCAAACAATACGTGATACAATTGATCAAAGTCATTTTTTCCTTGATCACGAAGAAGGCTCTTTTACTCTTGATGAAAATGCATCGAATGAAGAAGAAAACACAGGAGACTTTCCAAATGAAGATCAATCATCTGATTGCAGTTCTTCAGAAAGTGAAGATGAGGATGAAGACGAAGAAGAATGTGAAGAGTCTCAAAATATTGTCATGCTTGACAAGAAACCACGTCCAAAGACAACTTATGGTTTTGGTGAAAAGTTGTTAAAACTTGAATTAAAATTTAGAAACGAAGCAGAAAATCTAATTTATGGATGGGAAGACAAAACTGCTAAAGAACAATCAGAATGGATACAAAACAAAGTTGAAGACTATATTAAAAAAGTCTTAACAAAAATTGATTGGGCTGATAGTATTTATAAAAAACATAAAGGCATAACCGAAGTTGAAAAACTAGAAAAAGGATGGTACTTTATAACAATTCGTCCTCATCCAGACCTCAAATTTCACAAATTCAAAGAATTCATTGAAAAACTTTTCAAACGCAAAGCATTCAGTGAAGGATTTTATGTTTGGGAACAAAAAGGTACATCAAAAGAAACAATGGGTGAAGGCTTTCACATACACGCTGTAGTTAAACAAAACAGCCCAAGTAAAGGAATGGGATATGTTAAGGAAATTATTTATTCCACAATGAAAAAATGTGAAGTTGATGACAGCATAGGGGCTGGAAATTATCCTATACGAGCATTAAAAACTCAAAAAGAATTAGATAGTGTGCACCACTACACGGAAACGGAGTTTTTTAATAAAAATACTCCAGAAAAAGAAGAAGCGTGGAACTACGATAAGCCCTGGCGGGCTTCCGTAGGCTTGTCCTCTCTCTATCAAGTTGGAGAGAGAACAAGCAAATATGAGAATATAGAAAAAATTACGCGGCAGTGTCCGTAGCAACAGTACTTGTACCTATGTTAATAATATGGGGTCTGTAACTGTTGGTAAATTATTTTGATAATAGTATCTTCATCTTGTACCCAAGAATATCTTACTTGTTTTGTCTGTACTACATCTATAGTAGCCGATGCTGTAGTCACTGAAGTATTTGTTAAAGTTGAATGAATATTGCAACAAAGAATTTTTAGCATCAACTGTCCATACGGGAGAAAGAATCCGATTTGGATTTTATGGTTTGAGTATTAGAGGAAATGAGTTTGTTGGGCAAAAGTACAAACCCGGGAATAGAAAAATGATAGAGAAATATGACCCCGAAACTTTAGAAGTTTTGAAAACATATGGATCAATTACCGAAGCGGCTATTGATATAAATGTTTCTGTCGCAGCAGTGAGTATGTCAATTTCCCGTGATCGTATTTTGCGTGGTTTTCGTTTTAGACATGCAAATACTGAAACAACAGAGTAGAAGAAAATTAATGTTGTTATTTCAAATTGTCGTCTATATCATTCTTTTCAAATCAATATATTTTCTTCCAAGAAAGCATCTTTGTCCTAAAATAGTCCTTGCATATTCTTGTAAAAGGATTCCATCACCGAGGATGTCAATAAAATCCCCTGCACAATTCAGATTATCATAATCATTTATTACAAAGTTCAAATATTTTATTCTCATATTCTCAGGATTGCCCCGCATGTAAAATATTTCCATTGTCTGTGGTAATTTGATATCAAAATCGGTAATCATATTATTACTAATATCAAGACATTTCAATGATGTAAGTTGGGAACGAGCCTTTATTTTTACTAATTTGTTGTCAGAAAGAACAGCCATTTCTATGTCATCAGGGAGTTCAATTTCAGTTATTTCATTGCAACTACAAAAAATCCATTTGAGATCGTCGCTAATATGGATTGTTTGAAGTCCCATATTATCACAGTCAACAACTTTCAAGCCATACGGAGTATCAAAATGGTTTAATTTCCCGGTAAGTTCTATTTCTTTAATATGTTTAGGTAAATTGTATAATTTGTTTACATTGCTTTCATCAACATCCTTGAAGCACACCTTTTCAACATCTTCGGGAATATTTGATAAATTATCATTAAGAGATAAGGAAAACATTATATGCTCATTTAATAATATTCTTAAATGGAACGGGCTTTATTAGAAGTAATGCAAAAACGTAACGCATTCTATAATAAATCTATCAATTGTAAAGTGAATGGTGTTCTTGTTAAACATGATGATATACAACCATTTTTGAATGAATTAGTAACATTTTCACAAGTAATAAAACAATGTCCAGAGTCTACATTTGAAAACTTCATTCGTAGGAATGCTGTAAAGTTATCAATGTTGCGTATGACTTTGATCGTAGATTCACCAAGGCATGTTTTTCATCACACATTGGAACAAGATGTGAAAAAATCACTAATGGCAGTTTATAATGTAATATATTCAACTTTGAAATATAAGCAGTATTGGGAAAATAAGGAACGGCTTGCAAGTAAAACATTTACAGAGTTTTGCAAAGGGGTCACTTATTTCAAATCTGAATTTCAACCAACACGTTGGCCAATGTATCATAGAAATGCTTCTTGTGGATCAGGACGCCTTACAAGTGATTCTAGGTTTGTGAGGACTTTGTATGGTCCTGATTCGTCAAAATATGTCACAAGATGCTTGCTTGAGAGACGAATATACGATCTCATATATACACATATTGTAGGAATGCAAGATATTGGACACAAGTATGAACTTGAAAAAGTTCAACGCATTTATGAAAAGTACCACCCAGAAGAGGCAATAAAGATAGGGCATATTGATTTTGAAGGAATGCTACCAATAAGAGTGCAGGTAGATGTATATATAGCAAATACAATAGTTTCATCTGAAATTTATGAAAAGACGTCATACAATATAAATGAATATATGGATGATGTTTATTGCTATAAAAAAGATCTTGTGAAGCAAACATGTTATGAAAAAGTACAAACATTTGATAATGCCAAAGAGTGGTCTGAAACGTCTGATATAGACACTACTCCGAATACACAGAGTAAGATAATATTATTTTCAAATGCCGTATAGTTATTGTGAAACAATATTTCTTCCAAATTGAATAGTAATGCCTTTCCCTGGGTTGTTGTAACCAAAAAGGAGCAAAAAATCATTTAAAGCTAAACCTCGTGTATAATTCATAAATGACTCTCCCAGACCAAACAAATATTGATCTTGTAAAACGAGCACTAGAAGTTCTGCAACGTATGCGGTCTTATAATGTCTCACCTGATTTTCATCTTCCGTTCATCTCACTCGTTGAAGAGTGTTCCAAATAATGATAATAAAAAGTAGATTTTTTAATTTTTTCGTGCTCTTGAAGAAACTAGTTTTGTTTTATAATCTTGTAAACTTTTTTATAAAACTTACGATCTTTCCAAGCACCTTGACACCTTCTTATTTCGTCATTGAATAATTGAACAAATGCTGGTATACAACAATAAAGACCTGCGGTACCGATAAACAAAATTGTCACTGTTCCCACAACTGCTCCATGGAAAATAATGCGGCCGTCACTCTGAAGTATCTTGGACTTGTATCCAATCAATGCCAGCTCCTTTTGCTTGTTCTCCATTCGGAAATGATTTTATGGTTCGGTTGTTGATATGCTTGTTGATTGGTATAAAATATATATCATCCTTCATTTTTTTCAATTATTCTACAAATTTTGAAAAAATTGATCCAAATAAAATATTTCAATTATGAAACTTAAGCCAATATATGACAACAATGTTCACCATCAAGGCACTTTTCTGTATGGGAGACATCACTGCCGATTTGGATTCCGAACAAAAGTCGGAAATGGCAGAACTCCAGTTATACAAAATTTTGTATAATCTGAAAAAAGAAAAAAACATTGCACGTGGAAAGATATCTTCGTGTCAGATGGAAATTTTAACTATAATAAAGTCGGACAAGTCCAAAACATACAATGCCCAAGAGAGAATCCAGACTTTGAAAACAGACATAAAGAAATTGAAGGATGAGTATATTCAGCCATATAAGGAGTACAAAAAAAAATATCGAGATGCTGAATTGAACAGATTCAGGAAACCACTCCCAAACCCGCTGTTTCGGCCGGAGGTTTCCCCAGCAGAGGAGTCCCCAATTGGTAGCGTGCGTGTTGGTGGTACAATAATAAGTGACAAAAAATTTGCAAACACTACCACAAAAATAAGTGACAAAATAAATGCAAACACTACCACAATAACCAAAAACAAATCCGTGAATTCTAATAATACAAAACACAAAAACTCGCACAACACCACAACTACAAACTCGCACAATATCACCACACACAATACATACAACATATCTTTTGGTCCCATCCAGAATCCTCTTTTTGGAAATGCGCCAGAGGAAGCCTCGGCTCCCCCCATGCCATCTGCAGATAACGATATGGTGTGTTCCATTTGTATGGAGAACCAAAAAAATACGGTGTTTGGTTGTGGGCATTTCCTGTGTGCCAAATGTGCGAAAACTAGTACACAGTGTCCATTTTGTCGCAAGGTGGTCGATGTGCGTATTCCCGTTTTCAGTTCATAAATGTTCCCGCTCTGCCATAACCTCTTCTATTGTACGCATATGTGGTGTTTGAAGTTCTCCTAAATCCTCAGTTGTGTTCGCCTCTTTGTAATCAGATAGACATGTTTTTTTAATATAAACAGTATAACTCTTCAATGGGTCTTTTTTCTCAAAATCAAAATAATCCCCAGTACTTTTGAATTCAATTGGATCTTTGTATATTGTCAAAGTACCAAAATCATTTCCAAGAGGTTTGTCCTCTTTTTCCTCATATTCCATCATATCTACATTTGAATCAAAACTTGCATACTCTGATTTCTCCATAAGGTCACCATACCCGCTCTTAAAAGACATACCATATCCGGTCTCTATATGACACTCTTCAAACGTCTTGTTAAATTTTGCCATTTCCAATGCATCATCTACTATATCTCTAAAAGGTGGAGGAGCTTCTGCTTGTTCTTTACAAAACCTTTCAAATTCTTTTTCTAATTGCTCAACACTTGTTTTCCTATTTTCGGCATTTTCCAATTGCTCCCGACAATATTTATATGCCATATGGACTACATGCATATCAGCACCATCTTGTGAATTATTTTTATCTGGATGAACCAACAAGGCCAGTTCATAATATTTCTTTTTCAGCTCTTTCAAATTTGACTTGTCTGCATTTACAATACCAAACAAATCATAAGGATTTATTGTCATTTATGACAAATAAGAAAAAACATTATTTTTCTAAACACCTTGCCCATTGTCGTATATAATCAGTTTTTATAACACATTGTAAGCATTTGCCCGTCTTCAAGCAAAAATTTAGATTACAATGTTCACATTGCCTTATACTGTCCAGTTTATTCATAAATGATTCTATAAAGTTTGTAGATTTTTTGTAAAGTGGATCATATGTTTTTGTCCCTCGATTAAGTGTTCCTATTTTATATGTTTTCATATTGAGAAATCTCTTTACGCGATTATAAAGAATATCTTTTAACTCGGTGTCCCAAATAAACATTACAATTTCACGATTATCCTTGTTCAAATCTTTTGTAATGTACATCCTCCCCAATTCAAAATCATATACCCCAAGTACTCTAAACTCAATATATCTAAGTCTATATTTATGAAAATTTACAACGACGTCAAATGCATCTTTGATATGACATTTCAAATACTCTTGTTGAAGAAAGGACTCACAACAATGTAATTCATTCTTTTCACATTTCATACAATGCCATTTATTACATAAACTACAAACGGTAACGTCTTTCAAATGTAATAAATGATAACAAAAATTACATTGTTGAGGATGGTTTAAAACATCTCTTTCACATATGGGACAATATGTCCTACATTGAAAATACCAACAATGTACACACAATTGAAGCTTACATTTCTCGCAATGAGCACACACATCTTCTTTATTTTCATAGCATATGCTACAAAGTTGATGATATTCGGCCATATCTATATAGTTATTTTCTATTATGCTTTTGTTTCTGAATTTGAACTCTTTGACCTATGAGGGTAAGGACCGGGTTTCTTTACACGTTCTGGCTTTGCTCCTTCAGGCTTGCCCCCGTCAGGCTTTGCTCCTTGACTCCTATTTTCTTGTTGCAAATTCCCTTGAGGCCGTTCCCCTTCTGGCCTCTGACTTTGTTGTCTAGGCCCGTCTGGCCTTGGTCCTTGTTGCCAATTTCCTTGAGGCCTTTGGATTTGTTGTCTAGGCCCGTCTGGCATTGGCCCTTGTTGCCATTGTCGTTGAGGTCTTGGCTCTTGTGGACGTGGTTGTGTAGAACCTTCACCACCATTTTGTTGTTGTTGCTCCCTTTTCCTTTCAGCATTCCTCTCCTTGTTCTTGTTGTATTTCTCCTTATTCTTATTGAGACCATACTTACTCTTCTTCTTTGGCTTCACATAATCAGGGTCCTTTGGTCTCACATAATCTGGAATATATGTCTTGAATCGTACACGATATCCTTGGATTTCTACCATTTGCTTCGGGTAACTGAGATTGTCATACTCACAACCTTTATCCCACCATGTAATCAAATCAAGTACTGGGACATCTTTCAACTCTGGAATCCATTTCTTAATATACTCACAATGCTCATCATATTTCCCTGTCTGTTTATAAGGATTAAACTTGCGACGATAGGAGAGAACCCAACACCATCCTTGGCTATTACTCGGAGGATCATAATCTACAAGTTTCTGTGCAAAATATTTCTCACCCTTTCTCCAATCAATATTTAGATCTCTTACTAGGAACATAGCTGCATTCATACGAACACGGTTGTGCATCCATCCAGTCTTGTTAAGACACCTCATCCCCGCATCTACTAAAGGAAATCCAGTTTGACCATTCTTCCATTTCTCAAAGTCCTCTTCACTTTCATTCCATTGGGCTTTCTCATAACGCCCATGCATTGGGGTGCTCTTTTCTCCTATCTGCCCTTTCAAAATCTCTGGAAAATGATATGCTACATATGAATAGAATTCTTTGAAATAAATTTGTCCTACAAGATTGGACTCCTTACCATAAGCCTCTTTTGCTACCTTGAAAACTTCACGGATGCTTACACAACCAAATTTCATATACGCACTCAATTTAGTTGTCCCTTCCTTTGAGGGAATATCATGTTCTTTCTTATACTTTTTAAATCCACCACGTCTTAGGTTTTCTACAATTTCCAAAGCTATATCTCGTCCTCCCTTTTGTTCAACAAATTCATTTGGCTCAAAATACTTGGTAATGTCTTTATCCTCAAAATCCAGCTCTTGTTTAATAAATTTCGTTGTGATTTCTGGAATACTATGTGGTTCAGGAACTGGAATGCGGATAGACCTTCTGTAAAATGGTGTGTAAATTTCATAAGGCTTTCCTTGATTCGTACGAACTTTCTCAATAGGATACATGGTATAATCTTCGTCAAAGAGATAATCAATCCCTTTCCTATCACACCAATATTGTACTTGCTCGTCACGCTTCAAAGCAAATGGTGTAATATCCTTGTTGGAAGCAATACATTTGATTGTAAAAACATCACTCAACTTGTTGAAAACATCTGAATCTTCTCCATTGAAGAAATACAATTTACCATTCTCCTTCTCAAGCTGTCTTTCCAAATCTTTTAGCGATTCAATCATGAATTGAACACAATTGTGACTAAAGTACTCATTCTTTGATGGATCAATTTGATGAGGATTGAAAATGAAAACTGGTAAGATCTTCAAATTCTGCTCATTCGCCCTCTTAACAGTCTCTATAAAAGTAGTATTGTCATGAAGGCGGAAATCTCTCCGAAAAACATAAACAATTATATTTTCCATCTGTATATTTTGAAAGATAAGTTACCTTTATGTACAAGTTTACAATTCAATTTTTTTCAAATTTCAACTTTATAATTTCCTCATTTCTATTGTAAAAGTAACATGACACAATCATTTCTGATGCGTGGTGGTAAAATGTCGTTCGAGAAAAATATTTCAAACATTTTGAAAAACAAGAGCACATTTTTCTGTTTCATGTTAAGCACTCTTATTTTCCAACTTGCAATCACATATAAAATTATGATGCTCGATGTGGAAAGTATTAATGTTGAAAAATATTTCTGGCTTTTTATTGCATCCGAGTTTGCCATTATTCTCATGATGGTATTTCTACCAATGCCATTGGTCGTAAAATTCGCCCTATTTTCAGTGTTTTCTGCTATCAATGGTTTGCTTCTACAAAAAATAAGACAGAGAATACCTGCTCGTGTTATAAAATTCGCTCTATTATCAGCTATTGGCACATTCTTAGCGATGATGGTTTTAGGAATAATACTAGCCGTTTTTGGGATAAACATTGGGTGGATGGGAATTATCCTTTTCGGAGCACTCATTGGATTGATTGTTTCAAATTTCGTAATTCTCTTGACAGGTGAAACAAATGCCGTAAGAAAAACATTATCCACTATTGGTGTAATATTATTCTCAATGTATGTATTGTTCGACACAAATATCATTCTACAAAGAGAGTACTTTGGAGATTTTGTGATGGCTGCCTTGGATTTCTACCTCGACTTCATCAACCTTTTCCTTAGTTTCCTAAGGGGTGCAGAATAATCTATGACATAAAATAAATGGCAACATTACAGATATTTTCAATCATTGTATTGAGCATTATTATAATTATTTCAGCATCTATCTCAAAATCTTACGAGCATTTCACGGATGATATGGTATTTCAAAATCCTAATGTAGAGGTGAAAAATTCAACAATTGAAGGCCGCGGAGTATTTGCTCTTCGCGATTTTGCTCCCGGAGAACTTATTGAACTTGCACCAAGTCTTGTAGATGAATGCAACAATTTCAATGGAAAACTTAGAGATTACATTACAGATACTCTTATAAAAGACAAGTGTGCCATAAATTTAGGATATTTCAATTATTACAATCACAGTGATGACAATAATGCAAATTACTTTGTAGATGCCAAAACATCAAGTATCAAGGTAATTGCTGAAAAAGCAATATCAAAAGGGGATGAAATATTTGTAAATTATGGAGAAGGATATTGGAGCTCTAGAAAAGAAACAACACCAAAGCTATAAATTTCGTTTAAGAATTGTTAGTCCATTATTATTTGAATAGGTCTCAAATAAACACCATTCCGAATTATTTTCTAAAAATTCGTCAATAGCGAACTGCAATCCTTTACGAATTTCTTCCTCGGGATATCCCGTTTCTTGGCTCTGTTGAGCAATATTACACCCTAACCTTACGCTTTCTCCCCTAGTTTTATCTACATCAGTATCATGAAGTGCGATGTATTTTCCAACATTTTGATGATGCTTTTCAAATTCACGTTTGAGATGACCATAAACATGCCATGTATCAATAAACAATAAATCAATATATGGTAAATCTACTTTGGCACTATCTCCTTTGATAAATGATACATCAATGCCTTCCTTTGCTGAATCTTTTATAATTTCATCAAAATTTGGAGCATCATTGATGTCAACACATATCAATATTTTTGTGTCTTGCCCATTAGTTTTCAATCCTTCCAAAAACGCCCATGTCGAAACTGCATCACGGACACCAAGTTCCGCAACAATTTGACATTCTTTGGCAAGCGTCATCAGTCTTTCAAGATGTTGGTTGATATCTGAATCTGTGTTTTTCTTCTGCTCAAAATAATGAGTAATTTTTGATGTCATACTCTTAAATTATATATTGTATCAAGATATTATATCACCATTCGTTTCTGAACTCCAATCAATATTGTCATACACTTCACTCAATCCTCGCTTTTCTAAGCATTTCTTAATCTGTTTTTTCACGTCTTCTTTGTCTCGCTTTGCCAATAACCATCCATGAAATCCTTCTTCATCTTTTGCTGTCTCATAAACTTCACTTGTTACTTCTTCTACCACTTCAATGCAAATTACCTTTTCTGTTTTATCAAAAGCATCTTTGATAATTTTGTAAATTTCTTTTTCGTCCATCATAAAATATTGTTTAGAAAAATCCTTATATACGATTCACTTTATCTGACTAAATTACTGGGTACAAATAAATAAAAAAGGTCAACCCTAATTGGATAGATATGAGTCAAGGATGAAGCGGGCATTGTCT
>Ga0214207_1000450_pt1 | contig 12418 bp, 10 predicted proteins | sample TroBogEpilimnion_6_FD_153045 | JGI IMG/M metagenome (GOLD analysis project Ga0214207, IMG submission 153045) | Freshwater microbial communities from Trout Bog Lake, WI - 13JUL2009 epilimnion | ecosystem: Environmental > Aquatic > Freshwater > Lake > Epilimnion/Euphotic zone | place: Trout Bog... | reverse complement strand
CATGGTTGGTCACCAAGATGGTCATAACCGCACCGCAAACGCCCGATGCGTATCCAGCCGACAAATCGATATCGCCGAGCAGTAATACGAAAATCAAGCCCATGGCGATGACAATGACCGCGGCGGCCTGAGTCAACAAGTTTGCGAAGTTGATTGGAGTCAAGAAGGTCGGTGACATGACGGTAAAGACCGCGCAAAGTACGACCAATCCGAGGATTGCCGCGAGCGAACCGATATCGCCCGAGCGGATGCGCGACCAATAATCGTTCATCGCGCTCTTGATGCTTGGCTTTACAGGGGTATCAACAGTCGTCATTTAGCGAGCTCCAACCGGTGTCACACCAGCAGATTTGCCGGTAGTAATAAGTTCAATGACCTGATTTGTGGTGACATCTTTCTTCTTTACTTGCGCAGCCATCTGGCCGAGATACATGGCAGAAATATTGTCAGCAACTTCAAAAACATCCGTTAGGTTGTGGCTGATCAATACAACTGCGATGCCGTTGTCGGCGAGGCGACGAACCAAGTTCAAGACTTGTTCGGTCTGGGAAACGCCAAGCGCGGCGGTTGGTTCATCGAGCACAACCACCTTGTTGTTCCACAACACAGCGCGAGCAATAGCAACCGTCTGGCGTTGTCCGCCAGAAAGTGAAGCAACGGTCTGACGAATCGACTTCACGGTCCGAACGCTGAGCGAGTCGAGCGTCTTACGAGCAGAGATTTCCATCTCCGCCTCGTTCAAGGTCATACCCTTCTTTACCTCGCGACCTAGGTACATGTTGTGGACGATGTCGAGGTTGTCGCAGAGCGCGAGGTCCTGATAGACGATTTCAATTCCGAGCGTGGTGGCGTCGCGCGGACCGCTAACGCTGACCTTGTTTCCTTCAAAGATGTAATCGCCGTGATCGATTTCGTAGATACCCGCGATGCATTTGATCAAGGTGGATTTACCTGCGCCGTTATCGCCGACGAGCGCGGTGACCTGTCCTGGGTAGACGTCAAAGTCGACGCCACGCAATACATGGACGGCACCAAAAGATTTATTTATTCCGCGGAGCGAAAGGATTGCTTCAGTCACAAATCTGCCTCGGGCTTTCTTTATCTGCTCTTTTTTGGGGGGCGAGCTGCGGGATGTGAACGGCGCAACTGTAGTTTATTTGTGGGGGATTTACGAGGAGCGGATTCCCAGGATTCAGGGAGGGAAAAAGCGAGAGGCCCGCCGGATTACTCCGACGGGCCCCGCATTACTGATTTTCAGACTTACTTGACACCGTACTTGGTACAAGCAGCTGCACCTGCGATTGCGCAGATCTTTGCAGCGGTGGTCTGACCTGACTTAACAACAACCTCAACGTTTGACGCTGTGATAGCTGTTGGGGTCAAGAGAACGGATGGAACCATTGTCTTGCCCTGTGAAGTCATGCCGGTAGCTGTTGTTGCCTTCTGGCCCTTGAACAAAGCAACTGCAAGTGCTGCAGCAGCGTTTGCCTCTTGAGCGATTGGCTTGAAGACGGTGTTTGAAAGGTCACCAGTCAAGACTGCAGCAAGACCAGCGTCTGTTGCATCCTGGCCTGATACGCAGACCTTGCCGTTAAGACCGTTCTTCTTCAATACTGCAACAGCAGCAAGTCCGAGACCTTCGTTAGCTGATACAACTGCATCAAGCTTTCCGCCAGCCTTGGTCAACATCTGCTCGAAGATTGTTCCGCCCTGGACGTTGTCCCAGTTTGGTACTGACTGATCGTCAACAAGAGTTCCGCCGTTAGCCTTGAGGTAAGGACCAACTACAGATGCGTAGCCTGCCTTGAACAAGGTTGCGTTGTTATCTGTTGGTGAACCGTTCAAGTAAACAACACGTGGGTTCTTTACACCCTTTGCCTTGAGGCAGTTAACAATGCCGGTTCCCTGGAGAACGCCGACCTTGGTGTTGTCGAATGAAACGTAGTAAGACTCTGTGCCACCGAGTGTGAGGCGGTCATAGTCGATTGTTGGAACGCCTTGTGCCTTTGCCTTGGTCTGAACAGCAATGTTTGATGCTGCATCCAAGTTAACGGTTACGAGAACCTTTGCACCTGATGCCAAGAACTGATCTGCAATTGTCTGGAATGCAGTCTTGTCACCGTTTGCGTTTTGAATCTTTGCTGTTACGCCAGCAGCCTTGAACGCAGCTGTAAGAGCTGGACGGTCATAGGTTTCCCAGCGGTTTGATGAAGCAGCATCTGGAAGGATGACGCCAACGAAGCCTGCGGCTGCGTGAGCTGATGTTGCTGCAAAACCAGAAAGCGCAAGAGCAGCTGTTGCAAGACCAGCTACGAGCGCGTTACGACGCTTTGACATATGTTTGTTTACCTTTCGAAGGGTCTTATTCGTGGTCAAACCTGCTTTGACCGCGGGTCGAATAAGCGAGGTAAAGGTAACCCAACCAGCTGACTTAGCCCATATTTGGAAAGGGATAATTCGGACATTTTTGCTAACGATTAGATAACGCCCGTACGGGTACCCTTCACCAGATGAGCGCGCAATCGATTCAAGATCAGCTGAGCGCCACCATTCTCGAGGTTCTCCACAGCGCCAAGGCCACCGGCTTGCTGAACTGTGAAATCCCGGCCGAGGTGACGTTGGAGCGTCCTAAGAATCGTGATCATGGCGATTACGCCACATCCATCGCGCTGGCGCTCGCAAAGCCCGCGGGCAAGAACCCGCGCGAGGTCGCACAAATTTTGATTGATGGCTTAACCGGTAATAAAGATATTGCCTCGTTAGATATCGCTGGCCCCGGGTTCGTGAACATCACGCTTGCAAAAGCAAGTCAGGGCGCGGTTGTCCATTCAATTCTGCAACAAGCTAATAAATATGGTCACGGTAATTCCTTAAACGGCGTGGCCATTAACCTCGAATTCATCAGCGCCAATCCCACCGGTCCGTTGCACCTGGGGCATACGCGCTGGGCGGCGGTTGGTGATGCGCTCGGTCGAGTGTTGAGCGCGGCTGGCGCGCGTGTGACGCGCGAGTTTTATATTAATGATCGCGGCAATCAAATGGATCTCTTTGGCGCATCTCTGCAAGCCGCTGCTGAAGGCAAGCCAACGCCGGAAAACGGTTATCACGGCGATTACATCCAAGATTTAGCGAAAGAGATTGTGGCGCAACATCCAGAAGCGAAGACGCTCGAGGAATTCCGTGATTATGGATACGCGCTTCAACTTAAACAACAACAAGATGTCCTCGATAATTTCGGAACCCACTTTGATGTTTGGTTCTCCGAGAAGTCGTTGTACCACAACAACTTCTTTGATCACTCGATGGCCGCGTTAAAGTCCCAGGGACACGTCTTTGAGCAAGACGGTGCGACATGGTTGCGTACCACCGATTACGGCGACGATAAAGATCGCGTGATGATTAAGTCGGACGGCTCGTTTGCATACTTTGCCTCCGACACCGCTTATTACATCTCTAAACGTGAGCGCGGATTCGATATTTGTATTTATATGTTGGGCGCAGACCACCACGGATACGTCGGTCGCTTAAAGGCGATTGCCGCGTGTGCTGGCGATAATCCCGAATACAACATTCATGTATTGATCGGCCAGATGGTGAAAATCATGGAAGGCGGCGAGGAAGTAAAGCTTTCTAAGCGCGCCGGAACGATTATTACCTTGGAAGAATTGGTGGAAAAAGTGGGCGTGGACGCCGCTCGTTACACCTTGATTCGCTATCCGGTGGAAACACCGATGATTATGGATGTGGATTTGCTACGCAGCCACACCAATGAAAATCCGGTGTACTACGTGCAATACGCGCACGCTCGCATTTGTGCGGTGCTTCGCAATGTGAACGACTTAAAGATTCCTTACGGCGCCGATTACGTGCATCCAGAATTGCTCGAACACGAGCGTGAGCGCGAGCTCTTGGGCGCATTGGCCGAATTCCCTCGCATCGTTGCGGGCGCGGCCGAGATGCGCGAACCGCATCGCATCGCTCGTTATGCCGAAGAGCTGGCCGGTATTTATCACCGCTTCTACGCGGATTGTCGCGTCCTGCCGCTCGGCGATGAAAAGGCCAGCGAGCTGCATTCCGCCCGCGCTACATTGTGCAAAGCGACTGCTCAAGTGGTCGCAAACGCGCTAGATCTTCTAGGCGTTTCCGCGCCGGAGAAGATGTAGATATGTCCTTTGCCAAGAATGTCTTTTCACTGAACGCGACCTTCAACGGCGAGCTTTCGATTGCTGGCATAAAGGCTTCGATCCTCGCAAAAGAATTCGCGACGCCTTTGTTCGTCATTGATGAAGACGACTTTCGTTCGCGCGCCACGAGCTGGAAGAGCGCACTCGACAAGCATTTTGGCGCGCAGGCGGGCCATGTTTATTACGCGTCGAAGGCCTTTATCTCGGTCGAAGTCGCTAAGTGGATTAACGAGATTGGCATCGGCTTGGATGTCTGCACCGGTGGCGAGCTCGCCGTTGCGTTGGCCGCGGGTTTTCCAGCCGATCGCATTGAAGTTCATGGCAACAATAAATCAGAGGCAGAGATTGAGGCCGCAATCGCTGCCGGTTGCGCCACTATCGTTCTTGATTCGTTCCACGAAATCGAACGCGTTAATCGCATCGCCGGCGCGCATAACGCTATTCAAAAGGTGTTGTTGCGTTTAACCCCGGGCGTCGAAGCGCACACTCACGAAAGTATTTCGACCGCGCACGAAGATGTGAAGTTTGGTTTCTCCATCGCCAGTGGCGCCGCTTGGAAAGCGGTGGAAGAAGTCGAAGCCGCCCCGCATCTTCGCCTGGCCGGAATCCATTCGCACATCGGGTCGCAGATTTTTGTCGCAGACGGTTTCGAAGTCGCGGCATCACGACTCATCGCATTTCTTGCCCAATTCCGTGATCACTTCAATCGTGAATTGCCAGAACTTGATTTGGGTGGGGGATACGGCATCGCCTATTTGGCGGATGAAACAACGATGGAGCCCGACCAGATCATGGCTCGTCTCGCCGAGATTGTGAAGGAACAATGCGCCGCGCATTCGTTGGTGGTTCCTACTGTTTCCATCGAACCCGGACGCGCGATTGCGGGACCCAGCACCACTACCTTGTATGAAGTCGGCACAACAAAGGTTGTTACTTTGGAAAACGGCGCGAACCGTCGTTACATCTCGGTTGACGGTGGCATGAGCGACAACATTCGACCCTCGTTGTACCAAGCGGAATATCTCGCAATTTTGGCCAACCGCGAATCGACCGAATCGGTTCGTGATTCTCGTATCGTCGGCAAGCACTGCGAATCCGGCGACATCATTATTCGTACTATCGATCTGCCGGGCGATATCGACGCCGGAGATCTGCTTGCGATTCCCGCCACAGGCGCTTACGGCCGCAGCATGGCCAGCAATTACAACCATATGGCCCGGCCCGCCGTTGTTGCCGTGAAATCAGGGACCGCCCGCGTCATTCTTCGTCGTGAAACCACCGCGGATTTATTAAGCCTTGATGTCGTTGAAAGCCCGCGCACGCTTTCCTAGAAATAGTGGAGAATACGAGGATGAATCCGGGTAAATCAGATAAGCGCCTCAAGATCGGCATGCTCGGATGCGGCGTCGTTGGTTCCCAAGTCGCCCGCTTGATGCTGGAGAGCGCGGAAGACCTAGACGCTCGTTCTGGCGCAACGCTCGAGCTCGTCAAGATTGCGGTCCGCGACCTCAAGGTGGATCGGCCAGGAATTAATCCGGCGATTCTTACCACCGACGCTGATTCCGTTGTGAACGATCCCGAGATCGACATTGTTATTGAAGTTATGGGTGGCATCGAACCCGCTCGTTCATTGGTCTTGAAGGCGATGGAGAATGGCAAGTCGGTGGTCACCGCCAACAAGGCGATGCTCGGTCGACACGGCGCCGAAATGTTTAAAGCGGCGATGAAGAACAAAGTGGATTTGTATTACGAAGCATCGGTCGCGGGTGCAATTCCGATTTTGCGTCCAATGGGCGAATCCTTGGCCGGTGATTATGTTCGTCGCGTGATGGGTATCGTGAATGGCACAACCAACTTCATTTTGACCAAGATGGACGAATCCGGCGCAACCTTCGCCGATGCGTTGAAAGAAGCGCAGGCGCTTGGTTACGCCGAAGCCGATCCCACCGCCGACGTCGAAGGTTTTGACGCGGCCGCAAAGATTGCAATTCTCGCGACGCTCGCTTTCCACACCGAAGTCATTGATACCGAGGTATCTCGCGAAGGTATTACTGGTATCACCGCTGAAGATGTTGCGGTCGCCAAGTCATTGGGCTTGGTCGTTAAGTTGATTGCGATCGCAGAGCTCAACAACAAAGAAGAGATTTCGGTGCGCGTGCATCCGACCATGCTTGCTCGCACCCACCCATTGGCTTCGGTGCGCGATTCATACAACGCGGTCTTCGTGCAGGCCGAATCCGCCGGTGACTTGATGTTCTATGGTCGCGGCGCAGGCGGTGCTCCAACCGCGTCGGCAATTTTGGGTGACTTGGTTGAAGTCGCGCGTCACAAGGTTGATGGTGGACTTGGTGCACCAGAGACCGATTACGCAGATTTAGATATGGCGCCGATTGGATCGATGCCTACTCGTTACTTGATTCGCCTTGAAGTACTCGATATTCCTGGCGTTTTGGCCTCTGTCGCCAACACCTTTGCGCATCACAATATTTCGATTCAGACCGTTCGTCAGACAGGTCGCGATGATCGCGCAGAATTGATTGTCATGACCCACATGGCGCTCGATAAAGATTTGGCAAATACCGTAGCCGAACTCGCAAAGCTCGAGACGGTAAAAGAGGTAGCGAGCGTTATTCGCGTGGAAGGAACTCTTTCGTGAGTATTTTTGGAAAGCCACAACACCAAGCCAAACCATGGCGCGGTGTCATCGAGGAATATCGTCATCGTCTGCCAGTCAGCAAGAAGACTCCGATTATTTCGTTGCGCGAAGGCGGCACTCCGCTCGTGCACGCCGGCTTCCTTTCCGAGGCGCTTGAGAATGATGTCTGGCTCAAAGTAGAAGGCGCGAACCCCACCGGATCGTTTAAAGATCGCGGTATGACGATGGCGATTTCGAAGGCGGCCGAAGATGGCGCGAAGGCGGTCATCTGCGCCTCGACCGGAAATACGTCGGCATCCGCTGCTGCGTATGCAACTAAGGCGGGAATGACTCCTGTTGTGCTTGTTCCACAAGGAAAGATTGCAATGGGCAAGTTGGCGCAAGCGATTGCGCATGGCGCGACCTTGTTACAGGTAGACGGAAACTTTGACGATTGCTTGAACCTTGCGCGCGACTTGTCAGATAACTATCCGGTCGCATTGGTTAACTCGGTTAATCCATTCCGCATCGAGGGTCAAAAGACCGCGTCATTCGAGGTCGTTGATGTGCTCGGCAACGCGCCAGATATTCATGCCCTGCCGGTCGGCAACGCGGGCAACATCACCGCGTACTGGAAAGGCTATCGCGAGTATTACGACGATGGCTTGGCCAAGAAGCTGCCACAGATGTGGGGATTCCAGGCCGAAGGCGCATCGCCGATTGTTCGCGGCGAGGTAGTTCCCAATCCTGAAACAATCGCAACCGCGATTCGCATCGGCAACCCAGCTTCATGGTCACAAGCAGTCGAAGCGCGTGATTCATCCGGCGGATTGATCGATTCGGTCACCGATGATCAAATTTTGTCTGCATATCGATTGGTCGCGGCGCGCGAAGGCGTATTCGTAGAGCCATCCTCGGCCGCGGGTATCGCGGGACTCATTAAGAAGCAGGCGCAAGGAAAGCTTCCACGCGGCAAGAAAATTGTCATCACCGTGACCGGTAACGGCCTCAAGGATGTGCAGTGGATTTTGGATGGCGCGGGCGCACCGATTGTTGTTCCGGTTGACGCCAAGGCCGCCGCGAAAGCAATTGGATTGATCTAATGTCGAATAATCGCCTGACCTTCAAAGCCACGATGGCGCAGACTTCTGTGCCCGCGACGTCGGCGAACCTTGGACCTGGCTTTGATTCATTCGCGATCGCGTTGGATCTTCGCGATCGTTACGCCGCGCAAATCTTGGATGACGCGATTATTGATGTTGACGTTTCGGGCGAAGGCGCGGATGAGGTCAAGAAAGATAAAACCAATCTCGTAGTTCGCGCGATGATGGCGGGCTTTGAATTCATGGGGCAGAAGCCGCGCGGTATTGCGCTGCGCCAGCTCAACGCGATTCCCCATGGACGCGGATTGGGATCCTCCGCCGCGGCGATCATTGGTGGACTCGCGCTCTCGCGTCATTTAGTTTTGGGCGGCGAACAATTGTTGACCGATGAAGACATGTTGGTCATTGCGACCCAGATGGAAGGCCACCCTGACAATGTCGCGGCGGCGATATCTGGCGGCGCGACCGTTGCATGGATGGAAGATATTCATGGCGTTTCCACTGGTCGCAGCGTCTCGATTCCGGTGGATGCTCGCATCAAGGCAATTGCTTTTGTGCCAGAGAATCATCTCGCGACAGCGAAGGCCCGCAAGTTATTGCCCGAGACAATCAGCCATGCCGACGCGGTATTTAACTCATCGCGCGCGGCGCTGTTGACGCAGGCGATTGCTGGTCGACCAGATTTGTTGTTCGTCGCAACCGAGGATCGCTTGCACCAGAGTTACCGAGCCGAGGCGATGCCAAAGTCATTGGCGCTTGTCGCCAAGTTACGCGCAGCTGGTGTTGCCGCAACGGTCAGTGGCGCTGGACCATCAGTACTGGTTCTTCATGTGGATACCGAGACCGAGGTCGATGAGATTATTAAGGCCGCGGGCGCGGGATTTGTCGCCCACAAGCTGGCAATTTCGCCGCTCGGAGTTGAATAAGCGTCGAATAAGGCCTAAATCTATTAAGAAACTAGCGGGCAAAACCCCGCACAAGTTGAGGATTCGCCCGACTGGGTGCTAAGTTTCTCTTGTTCGCAGGGCTTGAACGATCGGCCAGTTAGTCGGACATTATCCAAAAAAATGACAGCGTCCTTCGGGCGCATCCCAATAGAAATGCGAAACCCCCATACTTATGAGCGGTACAGAAGAAGCAACAAAAGAAAATGATGCACTCGTTGCCTTGGGTCTGCCTGAATTAAAGAAAGTTGCCGGACAGCTCGGCATCGAAGGCGCAGCCAAGATGAAGAAGGGTGACTTGGTCACCGCGATTGCAGATTTGCAGGCAAAGAATCGCGAAGCCGCAAAGGCTGAACGCGAGGCTCGTCGCGCGGAACGCGATGCCCGTCGCAAGGCCGGCAACAAGCAGAAGAATTCCAATAACACTAACAACGACGGTGACGATGACGGCGAGAACCAAGGTTCTAACCCGAATGACGCGTCTGATGCCGATGTGAATCGCCGCGAATGGTCAGGCAATGGGAATGGCGGTGGACGCGACCGCGACCGTGGTCGTCATCGCGACCGCAACGATCGCCAGGGTCGCCATCGCGATCGCGGCAATCGCGAAGAGCGCGAGATTCAGATTTCCGAAGATGACGTTCTTCTTCCGGTCGGTGGATTGCTCGACATCCTCGAGAATTACGCCTTTATTCGCACCAGCGGATATTTGCCAAGCCCAAACGATGTTTACGTTTCTCTCCAACAAGTTCGTCGCCATGGATTGCGCAAGGGTGACGTCGTGACCGGCGTTGTGCGCCAACCACGCGAAGGCGAGCAAAAGGCAAAGTTCAACGCCCTTGTGCGCGTCGAGACCGTGAACGGCACCGATGCAGAGGCCTCAAAGGACCGCGTCGAGTTCGCAAAGCTCGTTCCGTTGTATCCGCAAGAACGTCTACGTCTCGAGACCGAGCCAAATATTTTGACGACTCGCGTCATCGATCTGATTTCACCTATCGGTAAGGGTCAGCGCGGACTTATTGTGTCGCCTCCTAAGGCCGGTAAGACGATGGTTCTCCAGTCGATTGCTAATGCGATTACCACCAACAACCCCGAGTGCCACTTGATGGTGGTCTTGGTGGATGAGCGTCCAGAAGAAGTGACCGATATGCAGCGCTCGATTAAGGGCGAAGTTATTGCGTCTACCTTCGATCGCCCCGCAGATGATCACACTTCAGTCGCAGAACTCGCAATCGAGCGCGCAAAGCGTTTGGTCGAGCTCGGCCACGATGTGGTTGTTCTCCTTGATTCCATTACTCGTTTGGGTCGCGCATACAACATTGCCGCACCTGCCTCCGGTCGTATCTTGTCCGGTGGTGTGGATTCAGCCGCGTTGTATCCACCGAAGAAGTTCTTTGGCGCCGCGCGTAACGTGGAAAACGGTGGATCGCTCACGATTCTTGCCACCGCGTTGATTGATACCGGTTCGAAGATGGATGAAGTGATCTTCGAAGAGTTCAAGGGCACCGGTAACATGGAATTGATCCTGAACCGTAAGTTCGCCGACAAGCGCATCTTCCCAGCGGTCGATGTCGTTGCGTCGGGTACTCGTAAGGAAGAAATTCTGATGGGTACCGAAGAGCTCAATATCGTTTGGCGTTTGCGTCGCGTCTTGCACGCGTTGGAGCCACAGCAAGCACTCGAGTTGTTGCTCGAGCGCATGAAGGGCACCAAGTCGAACGTTGAGTTCTTGATTCAGATTCAGAAGACCACGATCTCTGAGGCCTCGAAAGAGAACGCCCCGGGTTCGGCTTCCTAAGCACAGTTAATTGCTGAGAAATAAGCTCGTTTTTGGGGGATAGCCCGCGCTGGGTTATCCTTCTGCCTGCTGGTTCACGGTAATCCTGCCGACCCAGTACCGCCTTCGAGAGAAGGCTCGATAAGGAGAAGACCATGAAGTCCGAGATTCATCCAGAGTATGTAGAGACCACTGTTACTTGTGGTTGCGGCGAAGTTTTCACAACTCGCAGCACCAAGACAACTGGTTCCATCTACGTTGAAGTGTGCTCCGTCTGCCACCCGTTCTACACCGGCAAGCAACGTATTCTCGATACCGGCGGCCGCGTCGCCAAGTTCGAAGAGCGCTTCGGTAAGAAGAACTCCAACCCAAATCTCGCTTAGCTTTTTTCAAGAGACCGCTCAGTGTTCGCTTCGGCGTGCACGGCGGTCTCTTTGCTTTTGTAGGTAATGAAATTTTTCAAGGATTGAAAGGAGAGGACCATGACGGATCGCTTTGGCAATATGCCCGAACTGCTTGCTGAGTACAACGAGCTTGAAGCGCAAATGGCCGATCCTTCAATTCACTCCGATCAAGGCAAGGCGCGCCAATTGGGCAAGCGTTACGCCGCATTGGGACCGATCATCGCCGGATATCGCGCGTGGAAGTCGGCCGCGGATGATTTAGCGGCTGGCCAAGAGATGGCGGCCGAAGACGAGGCATTTGCCTCCGAGATTCCTGCGCTGCAAGAAGCGCTGACTGCTGCCGAAGACAAGCTCGAAGATTTGTTGTTGCCTCGCGACCCTAACGATGACCGCGACATCATTTTGGAAATCAAAGCGGGCGCTGGTGGCGATGAGTCGGCTCTCTTTGCCGGTGACTTGTTGCGTATGTATCAGCGATATGCCGAGCGCCAAGGCTGGCGCACCGAAATCATCGACACGACTGAATCTGATCTAGGTGGCTATAAAGATTTAACGATGGCGGTTAAGGCGAAGGGAATTCCAGAGCCCGGTCACGGTCCATATGCAAAGCTAAAGTTTGAAGGCGGCGTGCACCGCGTGCAGCGCGTGCCCGAGACCGAATCGCAAGGTCGCATTCACACATCTGCTGCGGGCGTATTGGTTTTGCCTGAAGCAGAAGAAGTTGATGTCGAAATCAACATGAATGACCTGCGTATCGATGTGTATCGCTCCAGTGGTCCCGGCGGTCAGTCGGTGAACACCACGGACTCCGCGGTTCGTATTACTCATATTCCGACCGGCATTGTTGTTTCGTGCCAGAACGAGAAGTCCCAATTACAGAACAAAGAATCCGCGCTCCGTATTTTGCGCGCACGTATGTTGGTGGCGGCGCAAGAAGAGGCCGATCGTATTGCCGGCGATATCCGTAAGTCCCAGGTCCGCACTGTGGATCGTTCTGAGCGCATTCGCACCTACAACTTTCCAGAGAACCGGTTGAGTGATCATCGGGTTAACTTCAAGTCCAACAACTTGGACGCGGTGTTGAATGGCGATTTAGATCCAGTGATTGATGCGTTACTCGAGGCCGATAAGGCCGCCAAGTTGGCATCCGGTGAACACTAAAGATTTATTGAAACGCGGCAAGGAAATATTGGCCGCGAAAGATATTGGCGCGGTTGATGCCGAGCTGTTGCTCGCCCATGTGTTGGGTATCGAGCGGATGGAATTACACGCCAAGACCATCGAGGTCGGCGAAGACGATGTCGAGCAATACGAGCACTATGTGGATCGCAGAATTACTGGCGAGCCCACCCAATACATCGTGGGCACAGC
>Ga0214207_1000439_pt1 | contig 12593 bp, 10 predicted proteins | sample TroBogEpilimnion_6_FD_153045 | JGI IMG/M metagenome (GOLD analysis project Ga0214207, IMG submission 153045) | Freshwater microbial communities from Trout Bog Lake, WI - 13JUL2009 epilimnion | ecosystem: Environmental > Aquatic > Freshwater > Lake > Epilimnion/Euphotic zone | place: Trout Bog... | reverse complement strand
GATTCTGTCGGCAAGAAAGGGCCTGGCAATTACTTACAGCAATCGCAATGAATTGACCGGGCAGAAAAAGGATCGGTCTATGGTGCTCTCAGAACTCTTTGAGCATCTTCACAAGGAGGTCTCATTGATAGAGGGGCCCCGGCACGGCTTTGTTTCGGTGGCGCCTGCAAGTACTGCCTTAACTTCGTACGATGCTCGGTATGAGGGCGCGGGTGAACTCATTGAGCAAGCAAGTTTCGCTGAGGGAAGCTTGAGTTCAAGGGTGGCGCAGTTAGAGGACAACGTCGATAATTCGATTTTGTCTGAAATTATCTCAATTCAAAATCTATCGAGTTTTTTGAATGACTCGGCTAAGCACTTCATAATGAGAGGGCTTCTTGGCGCCGGCATAGACCGAGCAAGAAGTATTGAAATATTTCCACGACTCAGTATTGACTCATTGGCTGCGTACCAAATTCGTGAAGAACTAATAAGGCGATTGAGTGAATATCGCGGAACACAAGCCTTAGACGAAATTGCACCTGGGATTCTCGACGAGATTCTGTCGAGAGAATCAATTGCTGCCGATATTCCGAAGGCTTTGATTAGTCATAGCTTTAATCTCGGCGGAATAATTTTGATCGCAAGTCGCCTCCGAGATGACTACGCCTGCTACACGGAATTGACTGTCGAGGAAGAAACAAGATGGTATCGAGACATCGAGCTCGATAGTGGAGCCGTGATTGCTCTTAGAAGTGGCCAGCCTGACGAAATTAACAAGTGGACTGTCTATCGCGACTTCTCGAAGAGGCAGTCCGGAGTCGGTGGAGGGCCTGCAATTCGAAGGTTCCATCCCACGAAAACTTCAGGCATAAAAGAATTCCGAGTTACCCTCACGATGCTCATTGACCTATTGGCAATGAAGATTAATCAGCCCGAGGGTGAAGAGCACAAGCCCATTTCAACCATCTTCTTTGCTAGTGAAGGGAAAAAGGGTGGGAATCCGCAGGTGTCATATCGCTTTGAGGGGACCAGAGAACAGGCATTGCTGCATTTGGAAGAAATAGTAAGGCTCTTTCAAACTGGTGCGAAGAGACCGATAGCAATCGGGCGTTACGCGCTTCCAGTGGCAGTTCATAAGGGCGACCAAACAGATGGGTTTTTCGAAGATATGAAGGATCCCACCTTTAAATTGATTTTTGGTGAAGACCCGCGTGAATTCGAGGCGTTATCTGCCGAGCAGGGAATTCAAGAATTATTCAAGAATATATTCGAATCAATTACTTGGTCTCGAGAGACAGCAACACAGCGAACGACGGGGCGGGTTGAAGCAGGGGGACAGCATTCCGAATTTAAGCCCATTCTTTTAACTGAGAAAGTGGAGAAGAAGCTGTGAGTAAAACTTTCGATCCGATTTTTGACTCAGTAAATGAGCTGCCTCCTCTGACTTTGATTGGCGCAAGCGCTGGAACGGGCAAAACATGGACCGTTACTCATATTGCGGCACGTTGGCTCATTGAAGCTGAAGGACGTTCACCCGCGAGCGTACTTATGGTTACTTTTGCTCGCGATGCAGCGGGCGAGCTGAAAGGTCGGCTTCGAGAGCGCCTAGAAGAAATGAAAAAAGAGCTTGACGATAAGTCGAGCTCAGAGCCCTGGGCATTGCAACTACGTCAGTTCGCGGATGAGATCGGATTTGATATTGTCCGAAAACGCTTAAATCGGATATTAAATGACATTGACAATCTCAATGCGCGAACTATCCACTCATTTGCAACCGCGATTTCGAGAACTGGGGAAACGTTCGTAAGTGACTCCAAGATGTTAAGGAGCAGGGCGGTTAATGAAGCGATTGTTTCGGCGGGTTACACCGAACACGATTCCCTCGTGGCTTTGCTAGAGGGAATTGACGTAGACGGAGATCCAGTGACGAGACTTGCTGAAATGATTGACGAAGCACTTTCAGTCGTCCTTCCACTTGGCGGGTTTGGCCCTCATTCTTTAGCGGGTTTTCTTCAGGCCAGCAAAGTTGAAGAATTGGATTCAACCGCGAACATATTTCGCAATCTCCTCACAGATGCCGCGAGGCGGGAAGAGGCAATGCGTGAGCTTTCCAGTTCCCAGACTTACGATGCCGTTATTGGAGAACTTGTCAGCGAGATAAATCGTGACTCCTCAGCGGTACGAGAGCGAATCGGTGCTCAGTTCGAGCTAGTCATAATCGATGAATTCCAGGACACTGATTCCGCCCAGTGGCGCATATTTTCCCGCCTATTTATTGATACCGATAAGCCTGTTCCTGTATTGGTGGTTGGCGACGCAAAGCAAGCGATTTATGGTTTTCGCGGCGGCGATGTGACAATTATGCAAGCACTCAAAAAGGAAGTGTCATCGAAACCTGGTTACGCATATTCAACGTTACCTGTTAACCATAGATCTCACAGTGGACTGTTGGAGCAAATTAATTCTTTCTACATACCTGAAGAATCGCCACACGTATTTTTGAGCGGAGATGCTGACTCAATGATCAGCTATGAGACGATGCTTTCGTCAAAGCGCCTTGAGGATGGGCTGGGGCTTTTCCAAATCAGAGACATAAGAAACGTTGAAAATAAAATTGGGAATGAAGAACCAGTCTACCTTGACCTCATTTCCGAAATACAGCGTCTCACAACAGCGAGCAGTTTGTGTGATCCGAGAGAATTGCCAGATGGTGACGTTGCTCGGCGTTGGAATTACTCAGACATTGTGATCCTCTGTCGCGGAGGCGTCTTTATCAAGATGCTGCAAAGGGAATTGAGTTATTTTGGAATTCCGTATGTAACACCGAAGTCAATCTCAGTTTTCTCTTCTATTGCCGCGCAAGAGGTACGCACATTATTTTGGGCGTTGAGTAATCCGAGCGACCAAAGGCGTTGGAGGACTCTCTTGGCCACATGGTTCTCTTGGATGGCCGATTCTGAACTTACAGCTGTTGGCCTGGCTGCTTTGCTTGAAAGTCACGGGGTGAGTTCAGTACAGCGTGAGGTGACAAGTGGTTGGTTTCTGAAGGAACAGCTCCAACATCGAAAGAGCCAGCGAGACATCACTGATATAGAGCACATTTTCACGGTCATCGCTTCGGAGTTCCCAAATGGTGCGACAGCACCAGAAATTTTGAGCTGGCTCGAGAACGCAATTGCAAATGCCAATAATTCGGATGATGGGATTGATGGTCAACGTCGAATTGAAAGTGACGAGAATGCAGTCAGGTTGATGACGATTCACGCCTCTAAGGGCCTGCAATTCCCAGTGGTTTTAGTTGCCGACATAGAAACTGTGGTGCAGGATCCCCTAGTACTGTCACAGAACACCAAAACCGGAAAATTAGTCGATCTTGATAGCGTCAAATTGTCAGCTGCCGAAAGAAAAGACGCTATTCGTCAGCAGGTACTTGAAGAGAGTGACCGCCTAATCTACGTTGCGTTAACACGAGCCACAAACGTTCTGACTTGCTGGGTCGGTTACAAAGATTTGGAGAAATCTACTCCAGCCTGGAATGCTCTTGTAAGCCCGTGGCTTTCTCCTCTTGGCGCCGAGAGTGCACCCAGAGAGTCAAAAACGGCCGAGCCTCTGGTCATCCAGGTTGAACAGCAGCATTTCGATAGCAACCGCCCAAAGAAAGTATCGAGATCAAATCAACTAGTTGGAGTGAACATTAAGCCAATCAGACGATCCTCTTTCGAACCGAATCATCGATGGTCATATTCATCCCTCCAAGTTCACGGTACTTCCCAGTCTTATTCCACGGACTACACCGATTCTCGAACTGGCGCAGAGAGTCTGAGTTCCGATAGCCAAGAAACTGCAAAGGGTCGTCGAGGCTATTCGACCTTTTCAAACCTTCGGGGGAACAACCTGGGTGACGCAGTTCACGGAGTCTTTGAAAATGTGGTTGGGAAGATTCCCGCAGAACACGATGACTTAATCCAACGAGTCATCGAACGCGAATTTCGTGCAAAAGGTCTGGAAGCCCCTGAAGCAATGTTGCCTGTATTTAAGAGGCTCTTAACGACGGGACTTGGGTCAGCTTGGAATGGTGCAACTTTGGATGACTATTCACGGGCCGCAGTAGCAGTATCGCCAGAGATGAGATTCACGATGCCGCTGACGCCTGCCTCTGAGGATTCTCGAGACGATTTACTGATCAAAATGTGTCAACTCGTTGTGGAATGCGATGCAGATGGGCCATTTGTGGAACACTTTCGCCGGCTTGCGGAATCGAAGAGTCCGGGTCGCCTTTTGCAAGGTTTTCTTACCGGCAGCATCGACCTTGTAGCCCCAGTATTGAATCACGAAAAAAGATTCATTTTGCTTGATTACAAGTCAAACTCATTAACGGTGACTAGGGATTTCTCTGCTGCATCTCTGTCCATTGAAATGGCGGCATCTGGCTACCCTCTTCAGGCGCTCATCTATTCCGTAGCCCTTCACCGGCACCTTTGCGTTTGGCAAATGGGTTATGAACCATCGAGTCACTTAGGCGGAGCTACGTATTACTACGTACGTGGAGCCGGCTTGACTGATGCCCAACCAGGTGAAGGTGTATTTCATTGGAATATTCCGTCGGAACTCACATTAAAGACTTCGGAACTTCTGAGGGGGCCAAAATCATGACATTTAAGGATGCATGGAATCAGGAGGCTCAATGGCGAAAAATATTTTCCGACACTGATTACCTAATGACATCGGCTCTTGAACGATTCGGATTTGGTGTGGAGTTCAACACACTTTCCTCCTTAGCAATTTTGCTTTTGGCCAAATCACTTCGACTAAACCACGTGGCTCTTCCCCTAATAGAAGACGAGTTCTTACGACTTTGTGAAGAACAGTTATGGACCTACCAAGATGGAAATGGAGATTTCGTAACTGGATCTGACCTTCCTAACTTGAATGGTGTGAAACAAGGATTTGAAGCGCTCGAAGCGTTTAACTGCGGTCTAATTGAGCGAAACCCCATGGGCGAGCCTGTTGCGCACTCTGGTTCCCCGTTACTGGTCAGCGAGATTGAGGATGGGAAGGGATACGTTGCATTTCGCAGATATGCCTATGCCGAAGAGGTTGTAACGAGTCGCATTCTAAAATCGGCCAGAACAATAGAAGGTCTCGCCGGAGTAACTTCCGAAGAAGTCCTCAGCGCGCTGAAGAATTCGATCTTGAATGAGCAAGGGCTACTTGCGGTCAAGCAAGCTGTTGAAAGAAGTCTTTCTATCCTCACCGGTGGACCAGGACGAGGCAAGACCACTGTCATAGCCTCCCTGCTTTTAGGTCTCCGACTAGTAGGAGAGGCGAAACAGATTCGTTTTTCGGTTGCGCTTGCAGCACCTACAGCTAAAGCAGCTGTACGGATGGAAGAGGCGATAAAGGCCGAACTTTCGAAGTTGGGCGAGACTTGGGATGACCTACAAAATTTTGTACGAATAGATGAAAAGTCTGGGTCAGTTCATCGCTTGTTGGGAATTCGCCCAGACAACACTAAGTCGCTGCGTAATTTGGTGCACGATTTCGTAATTATCGATGAAGTGTCAATGCTAGATATCTCTCTTCTTGCGAAATTGATTGAGCACTCACCCCACGCGCATCTGGTACTTGTAGGAGACCCTGACCAACTGGCCTCAGTAAATGTCGGGGCTGCCTTGAAAGACATTGTTGATGGAGTCCGGAATGCAGAACTTGCGGGTCTCGTAAGTGAACTAGTAACTAACTATCGGTCCACCAAAGAGATTGACAAACTTGCCAGGGCAATTAATGAAGGTGACCTAGCGCGGACGATCGCTGTTATCAATGAAAACCCGGAAACTTTGTCTTGGGAAGAAAATTATGAATCGGCAATTCTGGAAAATCTTGACTGGGCACGCGAACTTAAACAAAGTGCGCTTGCGCTCTCTCGTGACGACTCAAGTTCTATAAGCAATCTTTTCGCAACACTCACCAAACGTGCAATTCTTTGTGCAACCCACGTTGGTGAAGGCTCCGTATTTTGGTGGAAAGATACAATTTCGAATTTTATGAAGGCAGAGGGAAATTACTTTGGCGAAATGCCAGTTGGAATGCCCGTCCTTGTTACTGCCAATGAACAGTCCTCAGTTTTGAAAAACGACGAGAGACTCTCAAACGGGGACGTCGGTGTCGTGATTCCCGGTGAAGTTGCAAATGAAATTATATTTGGACCAAATTCTGCACCCCGAACTCGGCGTGAAGCAGAAATTGGTGCAAGCGAACCTGCATGGTCTATGACGATTCACAAATCACAAGGCAGTGAATATGGGACGGTGGTTGTGTCATTGCCACATGCAAATTCAAGAATTTTGACCAAAGAATTGCTTTACACGGCTGTTACTCGGGCAAAGGATCAGGTTGTCATACTTGGATCTCGTGAAGCACTTGAAAAAGCGATTTCACACCAGACGTTTCGCGCGAGCGGTTTAGTTGAGAGGATCGCGAGTCGGGCTATTCAATAAGAGCCATTCGTTAGGTTTGAGCAGTATCGCATTTCGAAAGACAATTATTTGGCGTCTTGAGGTCGTCGAAGACCATAGAGAGTTGTCAATAATGATTAAGCACTCTTATAGTGCTCTCGCCAAATCAGGCGATAAACCTTCACCTTGCGTGGAATCGACCTCAGACCTGGAATCCAAGGCATGAGGGCAAGCAGCAAAGTCAAGATCATCATGAGGGCCCAGACCAATGCGTCAGCGTTGGCGCCCCAGCTTGTTGAGAATGGTGGCACTTGGTACCACATGGTGTAGAGCCACAACCACGCTTGACCCGGGTAGCTACCCGTCTCATTCATCATTCCCCACTGATCACCAGAAAGGTGTTGCGCCTGTGCCTTGCTGGCCAGGAATGAACCATCTGCCATAAACAACAGAGGCTTGGTGTAGTCAGTCGTGTAGAAACCCTTGGCAGTTACGAGTGCTTGGTCGAGCGCACCTGAGCGTGCCATTGCGGTCAGGGCGCTCATCATCACCGGAACCGGTCCCGCATTAGTCGCTGGAACCTGAAGAGTTCCGCTGCTGAATCTCCCTGTAGTCAGTGCCTTGGAATAGTTTGCCTCCCAACTCGCTTTTTGAGTTGAGCTCGCACTCGTAAATGCGGTGAGGGCAGTTTTCAACGCAGGCTGATCAGCAAGGGTAGACAGCGGCGCTACGACGAAGTCGCTTGCGGTATTGACTTTCACGTTTAAGCCCATCCACTTTGCCAACGTGAATGGACCGATTTGCTGACCGGTGGCCGCGTTGTTGTAGGGAGGCCCGTAGGTGGCTGTTCCGGAAGTGCCGTCGAGTTCAGTTATCGCGGTGGCAACAAAGTCCATAGGGGTTGCATTCGACCAACTCTTGATTGTCACTGCCTTCTCGTCAGGGGAGCTGAAGAGAACTGCCAAGACAACCGTAAGTAGCGCGACTATGACAACGGCGATTGTTCCTTCCTTGATGATGTCATAGGGGGCGTACTTCCCCTTAAAGACCGGAGCATCGACATCTGGATTGAATACTTTCTTGGTCATAACTACTTCTCCTCTTCAAATGGAGGAACGACGCCCTTGATACGTACATAAATCACGTGAACGGCAGTGAGCGCAACTGCAGCTAATGGCAACAAGACAATGTGCCACATGAGCATTTGCCCGAGGTTCAACACGTTGAAGAATGCACCACCACCGGTTGCGTTGATGCCATCTTTGGCTTGGGTGGAGATCCACTGTGAGTCGTAGTTTGTTTGGGAGACGTACCCGGTAAATCCAGCACCAATCGAGGTGAGGAAGAGGACCACTCCAGTTACCCACGTAAGCTGTCGACCTCCTCGCCAAGCGGCCATGAAGTACTTGCCCCAAAGGTGAATCACCATGGCGAAGAAGAAGATTTCAACGCTCCACAGGTGGAGTGAATTCACGAAGTGGCCAGTGCTTGAAAGATGCCACCAAAGTGGGCCCTTCATTGCCAGTACACAACCGGTCGCAATCACAATGGCCAAGGCGGCCAAAGTGGTCACACCAAAAACATAGATCCATGAAGCCACGTAGGCCGGCTGGGTATCGGGAAGCAACTTCTCCGGTGGCAGCTTCTCGACAACGGTCTTGCGAAGTCGAGTCGTCCACTGACGGTCAATCTCTGTTGTCATTTGCCCTCCTTGCGGTTGCGTTTCCCGGGGAATGGCAACAAGAGTGCAGAGATGAAGGTAACAATCATCAGTGCGATAAGGATCGCGTTGGAAACGCTGAGCTGGATAAATCCCCAGTGAATGTATTTACCAACGTGGTCTAGGTTAAAAACTGCGCCGAAGAATTCGGTGAGCCCCATAATGACCTCGCTTTAAAAACAAGAGCAAAGTTGCCCTCGTGTCCAATGTACAACTATTAGTTGCTAGCGGGGTTAGAAACCTTCTCGCGACGTGTTCCAGGTTCACGATCGCGCGCAGTTTGACGCAAGTTGAATTGAGTAACACCGATTGTTAGGGAAGTTGCACCAGCTACGTGCAGTCCAACTAATAAAACAGGTACGTGTGTGAGAAATTGAATTACTCCTATGGCCGCCTGAACAATTGCAATCAGGAGCAATCGGCGCACCCCGAACTTGACTGGTTGTGGAACCGGAGTTTTCCAAATGGCGACGAGCAAGCCAACGACAACACCGACAAAGAGTGTTGCGGCAACCGAGTGCATCCACGCGGCAGACGAGAAGGCAATTGGTAGTCGCTTCGCTACCAGCTGACCGGTAGCGGAACCCGCGTGCGGGCCACTCCCCGTGGCCAATGTTCCGGTGTAGAGAAGTATGGCCAGGAGAACCCAAGTAGCACGGGCGACGGCCTTAAAGAAGGGGTCTCTCACCTCAGCACGAGCGCCTTCGCCGTAAATGTATTTAGAGCGGTGGTACAACGTTGCTCCCACTACGACCATGAACAGCGAAAGCATCATGTGTAGGGAAACCAGCCATGGATTCAGCTTGGTGTAAACCACGATTGCGCCAAGAATGGCGTCCATAAAGACGCCACCAATGAGCGCACCAGCTAGTAGCACTAGGTCCTTGCGCTTGGGCGAACGCAGAAGTGCGGCTACGAAGGTAACGACCGTGACGATGATGAGTGATCCAGTAACCATCCGATTGGCGTATTCCACGAGTGGGTGGAGGCTCCACGAGCCGGAAATCCGGTGCTGGAAGCAGGTGGGCCAGTCGGGACAGCCAAGTCCTGAGCCGGTCAATCGGACGGCCGCTCCGGTCAAAATGATGACAATCATGGCCACAAAGTCAGCCAGTGCGAACCACCTAAAGACAGGGCCGGACAAGGTACGTCGATTCTTTGCCATTACCCCAGCCTAGGGATTATTTCTGACTCGTAGAATAGAACCCATGACTCAAGCCCCCCAAAGGACCTTCTCAACGAAGGACGTATTTAAGGGCTACATCGCACTTATGAAGTTGCGCGTTGTGGAATTGCTCCTCGTGACCACCATTCCTCCAATGGTGGTGGCCTACAAGGGAATTCCAAGCCTTAGTTCAATGCTCGCGACCTTGGCCGGGGGAACTCTGGCTGCCGGCGGAGCCAATGCGATGAACATGGTCTATGACCGTGACATTGATGCGGTGATGAAGCGCACACAAAAGCGCCCGCTCGTAACGGGTTTAATCTCACCGCGTGACGCGACAATTTTTGCCGTGCTCCTAGAACTCGCGGCCTACTTGGTGTTGCAACACTGGGACAACCAGTTGGCCGGGTTGTTAGCACTGTCGGGCACCTTCTTTTACGTAATCATCTACACCATTTGGCTAAAGCGTCGATCAAAGCAGAACATCGTTATTGGTGGAGCTGCGGGGGCCGTCCCAGTATTAGTTGGTTGGGCGGCAATCACCAACAATCTCTCCTGGGCGCCGGTCTTGCTTTTCCTCGTGATCTTCATCTGGACCCCGCCACACTTTTGGGCGCTGGCCGTTCGTTACCGCGATGACTACGCGGCCGCCAACGTGCCAATGTTGCCGGTAGTGACATCACTTCGTCGCACCACTCTCGAAATCATGGTGTACTCGGTGATCATGTGGGCGTTGACAATCTTGATTGGACCATTTGCGGGACTGGGCTGGATCTACGCAATTTCGGCAACGGTACTGGGCTTTATGTTTACCTTCTACGCGTACCGCCTCTACTCGGACGCCCATCACGACAAGGCTGACGTCAAAGAAGCGATGAAGCTCTTTCACTTCTCCATCACCTATCTCACAGCCCTCTTTGTTGCAATGGCGGTTGATGTCCTTGTCCGATACCACTAATTCCCGACGTGGGCCCTCGCCCATGATGCTCGTGTCGCTAGGAATTGGCGCGCTCATAGCAATTAGTTTGATTGTTACCGTTTCAGCGCTGACCGGTAAGCCGGTCACACTGGGTAAAACGCAACTGCCAACCTCTGCTTTGGTTGGAACAAAGGTTGCGAGTTTTTCAATTCCCGGAGTTAACGCCACAACGGTAAGCGCTCCGTGGAAGACCGGGCATGCGGGCGCAGTGATGTTTTTTGCCTCGTGGTGTACACCTTGCCAGCATGAACTTCCGAAAGTGACCGCATTCTTAAAGAGTCATTCCTATGGTTCAGTTGAGATTGTTGGCGTGGATGCCGAAGGTGCTCAAAGTGGTCTGAGTGACGCTAAGAACTTCGTTTCGAAGAGCAAAGTCTTATTTCCCGTTGGGTTTGATCCCAACGACTCAGTCGTGACGGGAATATTCAAATTTGGACAGTTACCAGAAACGGTTTTTGTTTCAAAAACGGGCGTTGTAAAGAACGTCGTATTCGGCGCAATAAGTGCGAAATATCTAAACCAAGAGTTGAAGAAGCTCGAAAAGTCTTAATCAAAACGGAAAGTGCGTGCCGCCAGTAATGGTGACAGCACCGCCCAAGCAAGGACACTTGCCCAGTCTCGCCAAGTAGGCATCAAACCAAATTGCAAGATTCGGTGCAGCCCTTCGGTCATCGCCCCTGAAGGTGTCAGTACTGCAATGTGGCGAACAAGACCTGGCATTTTGCTTAGCGGAACAACAATTCCCGAACCCAAAAGCAACACCAGGTAAAGGCCGTTGGCCGCAGCAAGGTTGACTTCAGCCCGCAAACGTCCGGCAAGGAAGAGTCCGATTCCTGCACAACCCGCCGAGCCAGAGATCAACAAGATTGCGGTGAGAATTCCACCACCGAGACCGCCGTGTGGCTTCCAGCCGAGAAGCAACGACAGCGCGCCGAGCAGGACAACTTGAATTGCTTGGGTGACTAAAACAGACGCAATTTTGGAACCAAGCAAACGTCGCTGACCCAGTGGAGTCACTCGAAGACGGCGCAAGACTCCGTAGGAACGCTCGAATCCGGTGGCAATTGAAAGCGCCACAAGTGATGTCGAGATGACGCACAAAGCAATTATCCCTGGAGCCATGAAGTCAATACGTGGCCCACCAGTGCTTTGCGTGAAGTGTGTCTTGCTGAGAAATACCAACAAGAGCGCTGGAATTACCAAAGTAAGAAGTGCGGTTTCGCCCCGACGAAGAGTCATGCGAACTTCAGCCCTGGTTTGTGCAATTAGTGCTTTCATTTGGCAGAACGCTCCGAGTCGATGATCTCTAAGTACCGCTGCTCTAATGATGCTCGAGTTCGCATGGAGGCCAAAGAATTACCACGGGACTCGAGAAAGTTAATCAGCGTTGACTGAAGCTGCGGAGTGGGCGCAGACAAGATGCGGAGAACTCTGGGTCCGTCGCTGCGGACTTCGCAATTCAGGACTTGAGCGACTTCAGTGGCGTCGATTGGAGTTGTCGTTTCTGCGACGATCTCAGGTGCCCCACTTAACTCATCCAGTGTCCCTGAGGCAACAACCGCGCCACGATGAACGATCACAATTTGATTGGCGACCTTCTCGGCGACATCCAACTCGTGTGTCGTGATCAAGATTGCGACTCCGCGGGCACGCTCTACTTCGAGCATGTTGATAATGGCTGCGCGCCCTTCGGGGTCGACCGCCGTGGTGGGTTCGTCGAGGACTAGGGCCTTGGGACGTCCAATGAGCGCCAGAGCCAGCAAAGTGCGTTGTTGCTCTCCGCCGCTGAGCCGACGCCAAGGGGTGTTTTGCGCACTACCGAGAGAGAGCAACTCGATGAGTTCAGAGACGGGGCGAGGGAATTCGTAATAAGTAGCGGTGAGCTCGAGAACCTGTCGGGGGGTCATTGGAAACCAAACACCACCACGCTGAAGAAGAGCGCCGGTCCGCAAGGTCATTTCCTGGTGATCACGTATTGGGTCCAACCCATGAACGCGGGCAGACCCAGAATCAGGTGAGCGAAAACCAAGGAGGGTGTCAACAATCGTTGTCTTGCCGGCTCCGTTGGGTCCAAGCAGGGCGAGAACCTCTCCGTATTGGAGCGAAAAGGAGACATCGCGGACCGCTTGAAGCGGGCCAAAACTCACCGAAAGATTTGAAATGTCGACCGCGTTACTCACCGTTATCCAAGTTACGCCGTTCTAATGACCTAAAGCGCACTCGGTAGGCTTAAACCCATGATTGATATCGCTCAATTGCGCCAAGAACCTGATTTTGTCAAAGCTCAGCTTG
>Ga0214207_1000438_pt1 | contig 12596 bp, 10 predicted proteins | sample TroBogEpilimnion_6_FD_153045 | JGI IMG/M metagenome (GOLD analysis project Ga0214207, IMG submission 153045) | Freshwater microbial communities from Trout Bog Lake, WI - 13JUL2009 epilimnion | ecosystem: Environmental > Aquatic > Freshwater > Lake > Epilimnion/Euphotic zone | place: Trout Bog... | reverse complement strand
CTGGCAGCGCTTCCCAATTGGTGGAAGGCAAGCCCATGCGAGTAGCAGCGATTGATTGCGGGACAAATTCGCTACGTCTTCTCATTGCAGATATTGATGGAAACAATTTTCGCGAAGTACATCGCGACATGCAGGTTGTCAGGCTGGGCCAGGGAGTTGATAAGAACAAAGCCTTTGCACCAGAGGCGATCGAACGGACCTTAGCGGTCACAAAGGAATACGCATCGGTACTTCGTGCAAAAGGGGTTGAACGCCTACGTTTTTGCGCGACGAGCGCCACGAGAGATGCATCCAATCGAGATCTATTCATCGATGGAGTCGAAGATATTTTGGGAGTTGCTCCAGAGGTAATCCCGGGTTCGGAGGAGGCTGCTCTCTCTTTTCTGGGAGCCACGAAGGAGTTGGGCCAAGAGTTAGCACCATTCTTAGTTGTTGATATCGGTGGTGGCTCAACTGAATTTGTTTTAGGGGAGCGCTCAGTAGAAAGCGCTAGATCGGTAAATATCGGTTGTGTTCGTATGTCAGAGCGTCACCTCAACCATCAGCCACCGACTTCTGCTCAATTAGCTGCGGCTAGCGCAGATATCGATACGGCGATCTCCGAGGCGGGCGAGCATGTCGATTTCACGGCAGCACAGACCCTCATCGCCGTGGCTGGAACCGCAACAACAGTGGCCGCTGCCGCGCTAGGACTCCTGGAATACGATCGATATTCAATTCATCTGGCACGAATTAGCGCACAGCAAGTGCATGAGGTTGCTCGCATGTTTGCCTCCATGTCTCGTGATGAGATCGCCGCGCTGGGTTACATGCATCCTGGTCGAGTTGATGTAATTACCTCTGGCGCTTTGGTGCTCTCTCGGGTCATGACTCTTACTGGGGCAAAAGAGTTTGTGGCATCTGAATCCGACATTCTCGATGGAATCGCCTGGGGCCTTGCCGAAATATAAGACCATCGCCGCGCTCGATAAGGCGATTACTCAATGCACACTCTGTCCTCGCCTGGTTGAGTGGCGTGAAGAAATTGCTCTCACTAAACGGAAGTCTTATGCCGACCACGATTATTGGGGGAAACCTGTTACTGGTTTCGGCGATCCAAAGGCCGAGATAGTGATCGTTGGGTTGGCGCCAGGCGCACATGGTGCAAATAGAACTGGACGGATATTTACCGGAGATAGTTCAGGTGATTTTCTCTTCGCATCCCTGCACCGTTGTGGCCTTGCAAAATTACCAATTAGTGAATCTCGTAAGGATGGACAGGAACTCTTTCGAACCAGAATTTTATGTGCAGTCAGGTGTGCTCCTCCAGATAACAAACCCACGACAGAAGAGAAAGCAACATGTGCGCCTTTTATGGCCAATGAGATTGAGCTTCTTCTTCCAACCGTTAAAACCTTTGTGGCTCTTGGTAATTTTGCATGGACTGGGCTTATTGCACAATTAGCAGAGATGGATTTTGAAATACCAACGCCTCGACCAAAGTTCGGTCATGGTGCCACTTTTACAGCTGTCTCACCATCAGCTCAGAAGGTCAAGGTGATTGGGAGCTATCACCCTAGTCAACAAAATACATTTACTAAGAAATTAACCCCGCCGATGCTCGATAACATTTTCAAGATGGCGAACAAGCCCTAACCAAATTGCTACTGAGTTTCCAATAAAGAGTGCAAAGCAGAGAGTTCCGATTCCTACTCGACCGCCACACGCCCATCCCACGCTAAAGACAATAATTTCAAGAAGCAACCGAACCCGACCGACTCGGACACCTGTTACTCGGTGCAATCCAGTCATGAGCCCATCTCTAGGTCCGGGGCCAAGTCCGCAGGTGATGTAGAAGGCAGATCCGCATCCAATAAGTGCGATCCCTCCGAATACATATGCGAACCTAATCCAGAGAGTGTGGTGCTGGATGGGAAAAATGTCGGTACCTATTTGCAGCATGAAGGCGATAATCACGATATTGGCGAGAGTGCCAAAGCCAGGCCGCTGCTTAAGAGGGATCCATCCGAGAAGCACAACGATGCTGATGAAGAAAGTTGACCACCCAAGTGAGAGGGGAGTGTGACGACTCAAACCTTGAGATAAAACGGCCCAGGGAGTGTTACCTAAAGTTGATTGGATTAAAAGTGCCTCACCGAAGCCAAAGATCGTAAGCCCAAAGGCCAGGATGAGCAGTCGCAATGGGGTGAGGGACCATTGATCAGGTGCTGTCCAACTCGTCTTAGGAACGGTTCTATGTGGCCGCAATACGTTAATAAATTGCATTAAGCAGAGACCAAGTCAGCGCACATAGCTCGGAAGGCTGCGGTGTGAGCGGCAATGTCGGCCTCTGTCGTATCAGGAGAGACCAGAGCCATGTTGTGAAATGGAGTTATAAGGAAGCCATCATTGAGAAGGCGAAGGTGAACATACTGCTCAACTTCAAAGTCTCCAGCATCTGAGGCCTCTTTGCCCGTGCGAGGCGCGGATGGCTGGAAGAGGTACTCACCACGTGCACCAAGGCGAGAGCAGTACCACGGCAGGCTAAATTCCTTGATAGCTGCATCTACTCCATCGCACCATAGTGATCCAAGCCTAACCATTCGAGCAAAGGCCTCATCTGTAAGGACCTCTGTCAACGTTGCTCGCATTGCAGCCAAACTCAGCGCATTTCCCGCAAGAGTGCTTCCAATTCCACCGGTATCAATGAGTTCACGTTCAACTTTTGCCTTGATGCGATCGGCAATCTCTGAACGCATTCCAAAAGTTCCAGTAGGAATGCCGCCAGCGATCGCCTTGCCGATAGTTAGCACATCTGGTTTCAGTCCATGTAAGGCGGTCATTCCGCCGGGTCCAACCGAAATTGTGTGGGTCTCATCGATGATCCAGACCGCGCCATATTTCTTGGCGAGATCACCCACCGCTTGTAGATAACCATCTTCTGGAAGAACGATGCCGATATTTGTCATCGCTGGCTCCATCAATATGGCTGCGACATCACCTTGCGCTAGAGCCGCTTCCATTGCTGCAAGATCATTGAACTCCACGACGCGTGTGGTCTCTGCAAGGTCAACTGGGGCACCTAAGTTGCCAGGACGCTTGATTGTTCTGCCGGACTCATCGAGTGTTGCAAAAGTTTCATCGACTGAACCGTGATAGCACTTATCAATCACGATGATCTTTGAGCGACCAGTGATCAACCTGGAGTAACGGATTACATGTCGATTGGCATCAGTTGCAGTCACGGTAAATTGCCAGAGCGGTAGCCCAAAACGTCGTGATAACTCCGATGCGACGATTACAGCATCTTCAGTGGGAAGCATCGCAGTCAAACCGCGCTTGAGTTGGGCGTGAATGGCCGCAACGGTAGGAGCTGGTGAGTGACCCGTCATCGAACCGGTATCTCCTAGGCACAGATCCACATATTCGTGACCATCGACATCTGTAAATCTCGCCCCTTGGGCGGTATCCACAAAGATTGGGTATGCGCCTGGCCACTTAGCCATCCAAGACATTGGAACCCCACCTGGCATCACGCTCTTGGCTTGGGCGAAGAGTTCCCCGCTCTTTGGATGCAGCGCAAGAAATCTCTCTTCTTCAATCTCTGTCAATTTTTTAAGATGGGATCTATCTATCGAGGGCATGAGGAGAATTCTAGGGGATGCTCATGTAGGCTCATGATTGATATTTATAAAGCGTTGTATCGAACATAGCAGTCGCTGCAACGTCCCTGTAAAGAGTCGGAGCCTTAATACACATGAGTTACGGTCCAGATCAAATCCTTGAAGGCGAAGGCACTAGCGACTACGAAAGATATATTCGCACTTCAGAACTCTTGCGTTTGCAGAAGGGACCCGATGAGTGGGTTCATCGAGACGAGTTGCTCTTTACCGTTGTGCACCAAACTTCGGAATTATGGTTGAAACTTGCCACCTCCGAGATATCGCAAAGTTTGGAGTATTTAGCGGCAAATAACCCCAAGATGGCACTTCGCCTATTCCCACGCATTCTTCTCTGCATTGAGTATTGCCACGAACCATTAGATATGTTGGAACAGATGTCACCGTGGGATTACCAGCAGGTAAGGCGCGCCCTTGGGCATGGTTCTGGTTTTGACTCACCTGGTTTTAATAGTGTGCGAAAGGTGATTCCAGGACTTTGGGAATACTAAAGCCGGATAGGAGTAAAGACAATACATTTAGGACATTTGGGTGCAATTAGGTCTATAAAAGTAGGTCTTGAATCGTAGGTCTTACATAGTGGAACTTATAAGGCCAACTTATCCTCGTGATTATGGAAGCACTTCCAACCACCATTTTCGCGGCGCCAGATAGCGGTATTCCTTATATATTCATCATGAACTCCGCCCTCAGTCCTTACATGTAGTTCATAGCGAGCAATCGCTAGATCCCCATGAATGGTGATGACCGGCTTGATGTTGTCGATTCCCAATAATTTAGGTCCGCTGCCATCAGTTGGCCTGCGATCTCGTAGTTGATTGAGTCCAACCAAGGTATGAACTAGGTCACGTTCCTCGGAATCCCACAGAGTTACATCATCGCTGATGTACGAGTCAGCGAGAGCTCTGTTCTTTGCCATAAATGCATCAAGCATTTTGCGGACATTGCCCCAGATGATCTCGACATCTTGTGCATCGCTGTAACCAGTGATCCTCTCAATATCACTTGAATCTCCGAGTAATTCATAGCGGAGCAAACTGATGGGGAGATTTCCATTTTTCCAGAGGTAGTCATGGAATATCCGAAGTGAGAAGTCAGCGCTCGTGTCACGAGAGGCATCAGCCAACAACCTAATGATCTGAGTCTTACCGATTTGATAGGTCATACCTTGTCCAGGAAATCCCGCGAAGAAGACCGCCTCTTCACGAGCCGTCTCCATATCCATCGGGACCTTATGTGCCAGGAACTCTGCCGCGGTCTCTATATCCATCTGCCCAGTAGCAAGTGAGACATCGATGATTACCCTTAGCGCTCGCAGGCGTGCGTAGTTATACATCAAGGTCTGGGAGTGGGGTTTATCAGCGAAGAGACCCGCTGCCAGCATTAACTCCTCGTTGTAGAAGGCGATGCCTTCGTTGGCGCCTGAGTCATAGAAGTGGCGGCGAATTTCGTTCTCATGGCGCCATGAAAGAGCCAGTTGCTTGTAGTGAGCCCCCTCGTGAACGATGCCTGCCCGCGGATCTTTCGCGTTGGCGGCATAAAAGTAAGGCAGTTGCGGATGTGGCTCGGGCACATAACTAATGCCGTTGATATCCAGTCGTGATGGACCAGTCAGATCATCGCTGACTCCAAGCCAACGAATTGGTTCAAGATACTTTGGTCGAGGTGCATTTAAGTATTCGCCAAGAGTCTCTGGTTGGCTGAGCAAATTCTGCTCCTCAGAGAAGGCTCTCACTTCGCGTTCTAAGCGTGCTTCATCATCACTTTGAGCTTGGGCGGAACTTGGCAACGGAGGCTGTGCCACATTTACATATCGATTATTAGTCACCGTCTCAAGGAAGATGGCTCGCTCAAACTCTAAATGGCCAATATTGATCAGTTCGGTAGGTGTAAGTGGATTGAAGGCAACGTTCTTTAAGAACCATTCAAAGCCACTTAGACCGATCGGCTTGAAATCTGGAAAGGTTGGAAGCGATTCGGTGAGCCAGGTGCGGAACTCGGCAAGTTCATTTCCTGCGCTTGCAAACTCACTCAAAAAGGCTTCGGCCTCATCGGTCGAGATATAGGAGAGCAGATTTTCACCGACGGTATTTAATTGCTCTTGGATATGAGCGAGTTCGGCAATCGATTCTTGCGCTAACTCCTTGTAAGCACTTCCGGCCAGATTGCTTCGGGCGTCAGCGAGAATGGCTGCAAAACTCAGCAATATTCTGCGAACATTCTTAATAGTTATTTCGTTAACTTCTACTGGGGTCAAGTAATCAAAGATAACCCCAACGGTTTGATCAATGTAGAAGCGAGGTTGGCGCCGCCAAATTTCTAAGTAATCCAACTCCCATTTAACGCGTGACAGTGCGGAATGTATTAGGGCTTTATCGATCCACTCGGATGGGGAGTCGGCGGAATGAAGATCCGCACGATTAAAAATTGAGGCTAAGGAACTTTCAAATGCGGCGAGTTCAACTCTGTATCGCTCTACATCACTTGCCGACCATCGCGGAATCCAGTTGTCGGGACGTTCAATGCGGGGAATGTCATCACCGGAGCGGGGCTGTTGCGCCGCTCTCCAACTCCAAAAATCAGCGGAAAGTTCTTGGATAGTAATCGGATCTGACATTGATACTCGTCCTCACTGTTGCGGTTTCAGCTCTGGCAGTAGCCTATCTCCAATGAGTATCCAGTTATTAGGCGGTCTCATTGTCGCTGGATTGGTGGGGCCACTCCTTCGAATCCCAAAGCGGTGGGGAGTGCCAGTAGCCGTTGGTGAGTTACTCATTGGCGCCATCTTGGGAGATAGCGGTTTTAAGAAGATTCCAGTTGCAGATCCCAGCCTAAAATTATTTGCCACAGTTGGCTTCGCCCTCCTCATGTTTGGCGCGGGAAGTCATATCGACTACAGAACTCTTACCAAGAAATCCTTTGAGAAGGCGATCTGGATACTTCTTGCCAATTTTGGATTGGCAGTCGTCGTAGCAGTTTTTATTGATCATTTCGCTCACTTCCACAACTGGAAGTTGCTAGCAGTCATCTCTTTTTCTAGTTCTGCCGCCCTCGTCATTCCGCTCGTCGAGAGTGTGGCTCCCTCGCTCTCACTCAGCATTTTGATCACGCAAGTGACTCTCGCCGATGCCATCGCCTTTGTAGCGTTGCCTTTCTTTACGCAAAAGACGAACCGAGTCGAGGCAACCGTGGGTGCGCTGCTGGTTCTGGCGTTATCAGTTGTGATCTATTTTGCGCTGCGATATGCAAAAGGTAAGGGTTGGCTCGATTTAGCTCATGGGGTCTCCAAATTGGATCACCTGGGTTTAGAGCTCCGCATCAGTTTGGCAACCTTGCTTTTAGTTGCCGCAGTTGCAATTCGCTTTCATGCCTCGGTGATGATCGCGGGCTTCACCTTGGGGGTAGCTTTCGCCAGCATAGGAGTCCCACATCGTTTATCGCGGCAGATATTTGGAGTGAGCGAAGGACTTTTTGCGCCTATTTATTTCGTCTGGTTAGGTGCCTCGATAAATATCCGCCAAACTTTTCACTCCCGCGACACCATCATCTTGGCAATATTGATGTGCTTTGGAGCCTTAATAGCGCACCTACCCTCAGCCCTCTTTGCCCAACCGAAGCGGAATATTTTTCTGGCCAGCGCCCAGTTAGGAATTCCCGCAGCCGCAGTAACTCTCGGGAGTGAAAATCACATTGTCACCGCTGGCCAAGCCGGTGCCATCATGCTGAGCGCCTTAATAACGATCTTATTTACCATCTAAGAAATAATTTCAAGGTGTGATAATTTTCCTCGGTGACTCTCCCACTTAAACAGAGAAAATTCGATTATCTATTTCTCATCTTTTTCTCCTGGGCATTTATAACCTGCATCATCAGCGATGCCATCCCCACTCTAGGTGTCGTTGAATCCCCACATAGTGGAAATATTCTGGCGAGGCTTAATTACTCGTATGCCAGCGTCAATGATCCTCTTTTCTTGCACCCGCCTATTTGGATGAGATTCGTGACGGGACTCTCCGCCTTTGTCTACGCTCCCTTTTATTTGGTTCTGGTGTATTCCATTCTTAAGGGCAAAGAGTGGATTCAGCTCTTTGCAGTTATATATGGAACTCTGATCTCGGGAATTACAGGCGTTGTTGTCTTTGGTGTTGAGTTCTTTGGTGAACCTCAATGGCGAACACCGCACCCTTGGGTCTTTTTGGCATATAACGGACCTTACGTTCTCATACCGTTACTACTAATTATTAGGATGCGTAAGCCACTACCGTTCCGACGAATGTTTTAATTCGATTTAATTAGTAATGTAAATCTCGTTGCCCACCTGCGCTACTTGGTAGCTTTGAAGTGGAGACTGCGCTGGACCATTGACTACAGCGCCTGTCTGGGCATCGAAAACAGATCCATGACAAGGACAGTCAAGCTGCTTGCCTGCTGCTCCAACTGTGCAACCCATATGTGTGCAGACAGTTGAATGAGCCGTAACTACTTTTCCAGAGAGATATAGCGCAATCGATACAGATTGACCCTGCATATTTTTTGCTACGACAATCTTCGATACACCTTCTGATAATTCAGAGATTTGGCCAACGAGATAGCCATTGACCTTTGATGGAGAAGTTGCTGGGGCAGGTGCTGTTCCGCCAGATGCCTTTGAGGGGTGCACTGAAATAGGCGGCTTTGCTGGTACGAGAGCCTGCCACTGCAATTTTCCATTGCTCTTTATGCAGATGTAGTTCTTGCCTTTAGAAATAATTTTTTGGCCGACGCGAGAGCAGATGGCGGTTGGACCTTGTGCAAAGGCAGTGACCGGAAACTTAGCCATGAGAAGTGCGGTGCCAGAGCCAATAAGCACGCTTCTGCGAGCAGGATTGAATTTTGCCATGCGCAGAAATTACCCGTTGAAGCTAGTCAAAGCAGTATGAAATTGATCTATTTAGCCTGAACAGTGGCTGGGTCTTTTGGCATCTGACAGGCTAGTAGACTCGCGCTCTCGTTGATCGGCACTCCTCGGTCAAGTGCGCCCCGATAGCCCAATGGCAGAGGCAGAGGACTTAAAATCCTCCAAGTGTGGGTTCGACCCCCACTCGGGGCACCAGAATAAGTGCATCAATATGTAGTTTTGAGCCTGTTTGTGCTCATTATGAACCCAACCACTGACAAGTACAAGATTTAGTTTTCACTTTGTTTAGGCTGGATTGTGACCTCAATTAGCACATCATTTAACCCCCCAAATGCCCAGCGGGATATGCGCTCAAAAAGAAGTGATAAGTAAACCGAATATTTCTCTTCCAACATCACCCCTATCTCTTTAGGCTTCACCCCTAAGTAAGTAAACCGAACTTGGGGGGGGTGATGAATGGTGTACTCCACTAAGTCTCAACCCACTCCAAGGCGAGTAATCCTTCTGGAGGATGAGGCGCTTTCTCGGATGCTTCTCACAGAAGTTCTCACGGAAGCAGGCTTCCTTGTAAGCGCATGCGAAAACAGCTCCCAGGCTCTGAAAGCATACAAAGACTTAGATCCCGATGCGCTCATTTTTGATATCAATCTCGGCGATGGAACCAGCGGCGTCGATCTCATGGTCTCATTGCTTCGCCAATCACCTGATGTTGCCGGGGTATTGCTCAGCAACTATCAAATTGCTCCAGATAAGAAAGACAAGGAACTTCAGGAGGTTGCCTTTATCGACAAGCGAGACTTGGCTGATCCACAAATTCTCATCACAACTCTCAATACGGTGCTATCTGATTCGCTACGCCCCGAGGAGAGCGCTCGCTTCAAGAAGAATATCTTGAGTGAATTAACGAGTTCACAGCTCGAAGTTCTCCGCCTCGTTGCACTTGGTCTAAGCAACCAAGAGATTGCCGACCGCCGAGAAACGTCATTGCGTGGTACCGAGCAAATCTTAAACAGATTATTTACCTCTCTTGGAATCAAATCAGACACGAAGACAAATCCTCGCGTCGTTGCTAGTCGAATGTATATAACAACTCTCGGGATACCGGAGCGCTAAGAATGAATGATCTCAAGCGAAGGATTGGCGGAGAGGACGGCATCACATTCTCCGGCTGGGCACTTTTGATTCCTTGGTCTATCTATTTTGCACTTGGATATGCCCCGAATAGAACTCCACATAGCCTACCGAAGTGGTTACTCACTGGTGTCCTCGCTCATGTAGCGACTGGAATATTTCTCTATATTTGCAAAACTTTGTTCTTGAGAAATTCGAGTGAGAAATCTCGCCCATTTACCACATTCACAATTTTTATCTTTGCTGGAATCGTCCGCGGATTCTCAGTTGGTGCGATATCGGTGACTCTTCATGCATCAACCAAAGGGAATTTTGGACCTCGAATATCAGCAGCGATAATCGCTACGCCATTATGGTTTGGGATGGCTGCACTGGTGATTAATAGCGTTCGGGAACATCAGCGTAAGACTCGGGAGCTCTTACACAAGCAAGCTGAACTTGAAGAGAGTAAAGCGGGCTACTTATCGCAAATAGCTGAATACCGATTAGCAACACAGGCAAAAATTAAAGAGGTTATTGCAAGCGCCGTCGAACAAGCGAAATCTGCTCCGGACCTGGCCACTGGGCTCATAGCAGCCTCCATGGAGATCGTTCGTCCCGTCAGTCACTCGCTTGCTCGTGAAGAGATGACTCTTAACCCACCATTGGTATCGATTCAAGATAATGCGCGAACGAAACGAGGATGGCGACCCCTCTTGCAAGAAGTTGCAACGCGAGGTGCATTTCCGGTTGGCAAGCTCACTCTCATCATTTTCCTTACACCGCTCCCAACATTCACGAGAGCACTTGGACTATTAAAGGGACTAGCTCTAGCGATATCGGCTACTTTGCTCTACGCACTGATCCAATGTTTCATTGGAAAGGTTTCGTACTCGTGGCGCTTGCGTCGCCCCATTGGAATTTCATTCTTATATGTCTTGGCTACATGGATTCTGAGCGCGTATATCTCTGGAATCCTCACTGTTTATGCTTTTAAGAACTTACTGGGTCTCTCTACAACTTGGCTTTCGGTATTCATTCTTATCTTCCTTACCTCGGTATTTGGAAGTCTGCATCGCTCAGCATCAACGCTTCGATTAGAAGCGGAAGCTGAACTCTCCGCGGCTGTACGATCGCTCGAATGGGAAGCGCGTCGAGCTGCAGTAATGGCTAAGTACGAACAAGATAAATTCGCTCAGATAGTCCATGGGAGCGTCCAGAGCTTATTTACCGCTACTGCTCTAAAAATTTCGCTCAATGTGGAGAATACGGAAGCCTCAATAAGCGAGCTTTCTTTCCAACTTCACGACTTACTCCAGAAAGAGCCTCTTGATAAAGACTTTATTGAAGGTCTCAATTCCATTAAAGCTGTGTGGGATGGTGTTGCAAACATAACCATCGATTGCAAAGTCGCCGAGCACGAGATTGATGTCTACGCAGCTCACGGAATCATGAACATTGCACGTGAAGCTTTCAGCAACTCAGTACGCCATGGAAAGGCAACTCAGATTGAACTCAAGGTTGCCCCATTAGGCGATTCTGTAGAAGTTCTTATCTCCGATAACGGTCGACTTCCTAGATCACGCGTACGTGGCTTCGGGAGCGCAATCGTGAGTCGATATGCAGGGGAATGGGAGCTCAAATCACAAGCGGGCGTAACCATTCTTCGCGCACTTATTCCTGCTGTTAAGTAAACCGAACATAGTTTTACGCCAGTTTGAACTTTTATTTAGTCTTGCACGATGCAAAGATTTAGGTATTTGATAGCACAAGGTATTACCGCCTTAATTTTGGTTGTGGGCATTCAGGTTATTCACGACTCCAACGCTTTTGCTTCAACTTGGGTGCAATCGAACACTTCTGGGTTCTCGACAAACACGTCGAATTTCTACAGTGTGGCAGCGAGTGCGGACGGAACTAAAGCAGTGTTGGTCGGTGCAGGTGTTAGCGGAATGGTTCCCTATACTTCCACGAATTCCGGCACAGATTGGGTTGCGCAAAACACTTCTTTTGGTGGTATCAGTAACTTTCCAACAGGATTGGCACTAAACGGAGTAGCCTCAAGTTCAGATGGAAATAAATTAGTAGCTGCTGGCGGAGACAATACCTTCACGACCTACAACAAAATTTTCACTTCCACAGATGCTGGTATTAATTGGACGGGTCATTTGGTAAGTGGCTCAGCGCAAAATTGGCGCTCCGTTTCGATTAGCAGTGATGGCACACATATGGTTGCAGTTGGACTCGCAACTTGTATCTACTTTTCTACCGATTCGGGGACGACATGGACACAGTCCGCGGCAACTATTGCTGGTAGTCCTGCCTGTTCTGCACAACAGTGGAAATCAGCAGCTTCATCTCAAAACGGCCAATTTGTAGTTGCAACACTCGAAAATGGTTCCATCTATAGATCAGCAGATTATGGGGCAACCTTCACTGTGCTGAGCAATTCTGGAACTCATTACTGGTATAAAGTTACATCAGATTCCACCGGTTCTTATTTGGCGGCAGCAACATATGCAGCAGACGTACTCACATCTTCAGATTCCGGTTCAACGTGGACACTAAGAAAGCCAAACGGCACCACGTATACAAGCTATTCATCAATTGCATCTGATGCATCAGGTGCAAACCTTCTAACGACTGTTCTCAATGGAGATGCTTACGCATCAACAGATTATGGAGTTCATTGGACTGCACAAGGCATCACTGGAGTTTGGAAAGGTATCACTTCAGCGAGTGCCGATGGAACAAAGTGGATTGTTGTAGGTAACTCCAGCGGCGGAACACGCGCTGTCTACCTGGGAACTGTTACATCTGCGGTTTCGACCGATGCCACTCTCTCGGTTTCATCGACCGTGAAAGGTCAGGCACTTATAAGTCTCGGTACTCCAAATGCTTCGCTTTCTTCGAGTTTCGCTGCTGGCTCA
>Ga0214207_1000436_pt1 | contig 12623 bp, 10 predicted proteins | sample TroBogEpilimnion_6_FD_153045 | JGI IMG/M metagenome (GOLD analysis project Ga0214207, IMG submission 153045) | Freshwater microbial communities from Trout Bog Lake, WI - 13JUL2009 epilimnion | ecosystem: Environmental > Aquatic > Freshwater > Lake > Epilimnion/Euphotic zone | place: Trout Bog... | reverse complement strand
CTTCGGGAGCGTCGGTCTGAACCCACCATGCGGTCGAACTGGTCAAGCGGCTCAACACAGCAGCGCCTTCGTCCAACAACCCGATGGATTTCACGGGGTTGATGTCGTTGTTGGCGTTGCCGGTGCGGAGAACCGACTTCAACAGAACTTCAGCTTGGAAGATGTTGCCGGGAGCGACAACCAGTTGACGAGGAACCAAACGAATTTTCTTTTGGTTGTTGTCAACAGCTTGACGAACTTGAATCAACATTTGTTCCAGCGAAGTTTGCGACAACACAGCGGCGGTCGACAATTGGTTGCTGAAAGTACCGTTCACGATGGGGTGAGCGGTGTTGATCAAAGACACGCCGTCGCCGCCAACATACGAAGAGTTGAAAGCGGTGTTCAACACGTTAGCAGACAACAGTTCTTTGGTTTCAACCAAAGATTGTGCCAAGTGACGTGCATAAACTTGACCGATACGAATGTGATCGCCGTCTTCCACCAAAACTTTGGTCAAAGCGAAGGCCAAGCCATACACTTTGTACACATAGCGTTGCAGGAACAGGACGCCACCTTGTTGATAGGTCACGGGCGTACCGTCAGGCAACTGAGGTGCGGCGCCGAAACCGTACAAGACGGGTTCTTCGTGGTAGTTACGGGGAATGCCGTCTTCTTCACGGAACACACGGCTCCATTCGTCGGCACGTTGATCATAGACTCCGTCGAAGCATTCGTTAAGAATAGGTTCAACAATCGAACGGAAGTCCGTACTGCGCATTGGTGCTGCCATGATTTAGCTCCCTTTATGCAATGGCGTTCACAGTACCGAAGAACTGCGAAGCTGAGTTAACGACACGGACGACGGTGTAGGAATCACCCCACGCATTGTCCACATAGGGGGCCAGATCAACGACGCGCATTTGACCGGGTTGAGCATTACCGACAGCGGTCGAAGCACCCAAGGTAGCTTGCGACAGGCCAGTAGTGGTCGAGCCAGCAGTCACGTTGGTGAACAGGTACTCATTACCGATAGTGGTTTGAGCCATCGAGCCATCAGCTTGAATTTCATAAACGATGTTTTGATCGTTGTAGAAATAAGCAACGCAAGAACCAGCGATGTACGCGGTGTTTGCGGGCCAATAGTTAGACACACGACGACGACCAGTGGAATCAGTCCATTCCACACCAGCAAAAGCGCCAGACCAAGTGGCTTGGGTGCTGTTAGCGGTGATAGGAACGATGACGCCAGCGGAGGCGGAATAGGCTACTGGTTGACCTTTAAGAATAGCGGTCGAGTAGCCAGAGGTGATACCGCCAGCAAGCGCTTGAGCGCGATCCAAACCGGAGGGGTGGAACGCGGGGCGCAAGCCGAACGGAGCAGAGGTTGCACTCATATTAAACTCCTTGGGTTAGCCGGAAAATACCGGCATTTTGCTTGGCTGTTGATCAAAACCACCAAAACCCTCACCCTCGACTGACACCAAAGAACGACCTCGGCTGTCTCGTGCCGCACCTTGCAGTTGCTCCTGTTGGACTCGGATTTTCTCCTCCTCCTCGCGGGGCTTCTCATGATGTTGATACAACATGATGTCCTGATAGATGTCCATCGGCAGTTTGAACAGCAACATTTCGTTGCATGAGATGTAGCCAACATGCTCACCTGACTTCACTCGATAATTTTCAAAGCCGGGGAACTCTTCAGACTTAACTGGAACGTACCCTTGGCGAATCCGCTTATCAATGGAGTCGTAGCTGTTGGTTGTCGAAAGCCAGCACAAGTGCCAGCCATCTAGGTTAGGTAATTTCGGAAGCGCTGATTGCGTCCACTCCTCACTCCACATCTTGCGACGTTCCTGTGTTGAAGCGAACTTATTCTCGGGTGCTTCGCGGCTTGCGTCCTCGCTTGCGCGATCATTGCGGCCACCAGCACTGAGGGATTTCTTTAGGCGTGATTCTGTCATGTTTGTTCTCCAAGTAATTAGCGGTTACCGCCTTGGCGGTCATATCGAATGAATTCGGCGATCATCTTCTTTTTGCGCTCAGGGTTGTCCCAAGCCCCAATCTCTTTCATCGCCTTCACCCGTTCAGGTGACAGCGTGAATTGATTGCGGTTAGTACCACCATACGCAGCAGAAGCTTCACGTCCAGAACTGCCCACTACATTCCTCGGTTTACGAACAGCAGAATTGCCGTCAGATGCCCCATTGTAACGATGGGGTAAATACTTTTGCAAGCGGTTATCGAGTTCATCCCAATAATCTGGGTCAGTTGGTGTCCAACCTTCTTTAGAAAGTTCAACATCGACCTCTTTTGCGATGCGACTATCGGTGTCTGAACCGTCAACCTTGTACCAATTGTTTCGTTTCAGCCAGTCCGCAGCGTTGCGTTGCACTCGTGGATCAGGTGCGGCCGGTGCAACCGGTTGTTGGCGTGGTTGTTGGTCAATTTGACGGCGTTGGTTCTCCAATGCGTCCAAGTCCTTACGGGCTTGGTACATCATCTCTTGCGCCTCAACCATTGCTTGGCCGTCACCGCTGTTTGCGGCCTCTGCCAGCTTCATTTTGGCGTATTCAACACGCACTTGCTGGTCTTGGACGGCTTTTTCCACTCGAGAAACGAAGCCTTGGTGGCTTTCTTGTTCTACTCGTTGCAAACGCTGGTCGGCTTGAGCCAGTTTGCGTTGCATTTCTTCATTTTGGCGACGCAGAGCCTGAATTTGGGCGTCTTTTTCTTCACGGCCACGCTTGGCAAGGTCACGTTTTGCCTTGCGACGTGCTCGTTTGGCCGCCAAAACAGCTTCTGAGTCATCAGGATGGTCGGGTTCTTCGTCTTGGACGTTCCCGCCTTCGTTTTTCTCGACAGGCTCGTTTGAATTGTCATCATCGGTGACAAAATCATCCGGCAAGTCGACCACCGCGGAGCCGTCAACGCCCTCTTCGATGTCTAAATCTTGATCTTTTGGTTCGGTACTCATGTTGGCTCCTTAAACGTAAGCTTTAAACGACAGCGGGTCGTCCGTAACTTTGGCGATCAGTTCGTGATCGTTAATCGTCATGAACAAAACTGGGTCTTCGCCGTCCTCATTAGGAACTGGACGCTCCCAACGGTCGCCACCCCAGCGGGGAACGCGCACAAAGTCACCAACATTTGCCCAAGAACCCTCTGGCCATGACGCCATCGTGTCTCGGTTTTTGAACGCCAATGGGCCAATAGACACGACCTTACCGATCATGTTGTTCCATTTTTCGTTCTCTTTGGTTTCATCAACGATGATGATGAGTCCAGCCTTCTTTTTGATCCGGCGTAGTTGGACGATCACGCGGCCACCATAAGGCTGCTGCCCCGGTGCCACATCTGGGAATGCCCATGCCAGTTCAACTGGATCAGACACGCCCGCTTGCCCCTCAATCGTGGGGATTGGGTCTTTTGTATCACTCATACTAACTCCTAAAATCACCTTTGCAGGTGCGTCTTCTAAGCGCTTTATCAGCGCGGCCTCCGTCCTTTAGGGGGACGTTTCATGCCCCAGTTAAACTGGGGTCTATTCTTTGCCCTTATCCTCGTCCAGCAAATTGTCGATCTCGTCCAACACTTGTTGGAAGCCCTCGTACCTGCCCACCAGACGCTGATAAGTTTCCCAAGATTGAGCATGCCCCGAGGCTAGGGACGCGCTCAACTCGGCTTGTTGAAGCTTGATCACATGGATCAGGCGGTCAATCATTTTTGTTTCTTCAATGCGCTCAAACCGCCGTGCGACTTGCCTTGAGATTGGCTGCCGCCCTTGGGTTGCAGGCTAGTACCGTCCAGCTTTTCGCCTTGGGCCAAGCGTTTGTGCTGGGGCACGTTGATGCCCTTTTGTTCTGCTTCAGATGCCATTTGGAACTCCTTGTTGTGGCATTGCTGCCGGTTGTGGCTGTTGAGCCGATTGTAAATTCTGTTGTTGCAAATCGGCAGCGTGATTGATCGTTTCGTGCGTCAATTTTGCATTTTCTATCTGAATGCGTGTCTGGTTGTCCAGTTGATTGCGTTGTGCTTCCACTTGCAACCTTGCCTGAGCAATCTGTTGATCCGCCTTATCCTTAGCCGCCTTGCGCTGTGTCTCTGCCATGCTGGTGTCTTTGACAACTTGAGCATCTGGGGGCAATCCACCTTGAGCCGCTTGCTTGCGCTGTTGGGCTTGCTGGATGAGGCTTTGGAAGGCCGGTGCAAAGGATTGGAACACCTCTTTGGTGTCTTGCTCCACATGGGCGCCAACAACTGCATACAGTTGGTCGATGCTTGATGTCAACTTCGGATCGTCGTAGTTGTTTACAGGCTTGCCACCGCGGGACTCAGCCACATAGGCATTGCTACGGTTCAAGTACCAGAGCGTCATGTGTTGCTTCAAGTGCTCGATCACATTGTTCAGATAGTTCGGATCAGCAAACGGCGACTGGCCCAAGAAGGGATTCATCGCAAACTGCAAGTGATCTTGGATGTGAGCGATGTGATCTTGCTGCATGTAAGCGTATGCAGGTTGGCCAATGAGCATGGCGGCGTTTTCGTCCGCGGATGTGCGTTGTTCGGGCGCAGGTACGTCCTTCATGATCTCGTTGATGTCCGGCACCTTCATCTGTTTCAAGAAGCGGGTCAACACCTTAGACACGTTGAACTGGTCGGGATATTTGTCGACCAGCGCCAACACGGCTTGGTTCTGAGCCATGCGCTGAGTCTCAGAGAAGATGTGCGGATCAGACACCGGAACGATGTCGGTGTTCTTGGCGAAGTCGTCACGCTCAATATCCAAGTCGGTGACAACGTCAGCCTTGCGCATCTCGTCAAAGTGCCAGCGATTCAAACGGCACAGAATCTTCAGCACACGGGCTTGGGATTCATGCAGTCGAGCGTGAATGGCGGAGAACACCGCGGCGCCTTGTTCAATCAGCGCCTGAGTTGTGCCAACAGGAGCCTGAGAATTGACGTCAGCGACCTTTTCTTCGCTGGTGGTCACTACCCCCTTGGCGGCCGTGTCAAGCCAGCCTAGAAGCTGGAATAGCACGTCCGAAGGCGGATTGAACGGCATGGGCATCGCCACTTGACGAATGTCATTAACACCGGGTGCGCCCTCAATCTCAATCACTTGAGTTACGTCAGGTTGTGCAGATTGACCACTGATCTTGGCGCCCTTCATCTTCAGCATGGTGGCGCTGTTGTTGATGTGGGCTGTATCCAGCAAAGCGCGTAAGGCGCCAGTCAGGGCAGCGCTCAAGCCACCGATCAACTGGGGCAGGCCAATCGCATAAGCACCTCGCCACGGGATGAACTTAAACTCAACGATCCAATCCAGCTTGGTCATTGTTTCGTCTGTTTCTTCCCAGTTGCGGTACAGACCCACGACCTGATTGCTCAACTCGTCAATCATCAAAATGTACGGAGCCATCTCACCTTTGGAATACTTGTCGTCTTCAAGTTCCATGTAGGTGTAGATGTGGTAGACCTTGCGCAGACCGTCATCATTGTCCTCATACTTCTTGCCTTCGATCTTGTCGTTGGCTTTCTGAGGCTTGGTGGGGTCAATCTCCATCGTGGCGCGGGTGATGCTCACGTCACGGTACATACCAGACGCCACACGGCGGTTGAACTCCCAATGGGTGATCTCGTGCATCTCAGCCGCACGTTCTGCCGTGTAGAAGTTAGTCGCCGCAAACGGCAAGATTACTCGGTCAATCGGCAAGAACTCAACGCATGGGCGTTTCTTCTTCTCGTCATACCACAGCTTGAAGTACTGTGAGCCGCCCAAAGGCAGTTGGGTCAGCAGTTGTTCTTGCTCATCACGGAACTCTTCAATCTGTTCGGTGATCTGCCAATTCAGGAAATCACGCTTGCGCTCTGCGACCTCAAGTTTCTGGTCGTCAACCGTGCCAATGATCTTCGTGCGTACAGGGCCGTCCGGCGGGAACATCTCTTTGATCGCCCGTGCAGCGAAGTCGACGCAACCCTCAGCCATGGCAGGATGGACGACCTTAGAGGCTCCCATAAAGGTTGCACCTCCGGGGGCATCATTGCCCATACCAGTCCGACGAATACCCTCTTCATACTGCTTATCTCTTAATTCTCGTGCGTTCTTGTCGTTCTCAAGCAGGTCAATGTACCGAGCAGACAGCGGCTGCAAGTCCCAGTCGCTCATGCTCTCTGCCATGTTGGAGTAGAAGTCAGGGTTAACCTCTGGGCCGTCCTCCGGCAGCGTCACTATCGCAGAGCCATCAGGCAGTTCTTCGGTGTCAATGTCCTCTTCAGGAATGTCTACTTCCGCACTGCCGTCTTCGTTCAGTTCTGGGTCGATGTTGTCTTGCTCGTCCATCATTTGGCCTTCTTGAAGTGTTTAACGCTCATCAGTTCGTACTGCATGGCGTCAAGGTTGGGCGAAATTGTAACTTTTTCTTTGGTGATGCCATGCCCAACAGGCTTGATTGTCCCACCTTTTTTGGCTTGCTGGGGTTCGTTCTTTTTCTTATCGTGCTCAATCCATTGCTTCATCACATTGATGGCATACGCTTTGGTTGGGTAAACATCATGGATGTAATCACCCTCATGAACACTCCAGCCAACACGTTTTCCTTCATCGTCATGGTAGGGTTTTACTTCATACTTGGACGGCACACTACCGCCTCTGGCCATCCCTTGTGGCTGTTGCGGTTGCATAGCACCCATAGCACGGCCTTGAGGCGTCATCTGGAGGATGTTGCTCAACGATGTAGGCTTCGGAGCGCCGCCTTGAGGGGCTGGGCCACCTTGTGGTGGTTGACCGCCTTGTGGGGGCTGCTGTTGGCCTTGCTGGGGCTGTTGTCCGGGAGGCTGTGTAGGCCACAGTTGTTGTCCGGGCACCGCGGGTTGCATATCAATCCCACCAACGGGCAACTGGCCGGGATGTTGGCCATGGGGCAGGATGTATTCTTTTACACCCAAGCTTGGAGCTTCTTCAGCGCCAACGTCTTGCAGGGTTACATCACCACCGCCAGCAAACATAGGCAGGCCTTGTTTGGAGATGTGCTCACGCAGTTCTGGAGTGATGTGGAACTCATGCACCGGTGCATATTGTGCTGGTCGATGATATGCAGGGAATCCCGGTTCTTGGCCTTGTTGTGCAGGTTCAGTCTCAACCATTCCGGGCTGAACTTGGGCGCCAAATGGTTTTCCAATCTTGTTAAGGGCCGACGGGATCTTCTTGTCGTAGAAGTTCTTCATGCCTTCGCCGCCAATTTGAAGTGCTTGGCCCTCAAGCAAGTGCATAGACTTTTCACCGACCCGCTTTGCGGGAATAGGTTTTTGCTCCAACAATTTTTTGGCCGCTTCTTTACCGATCATGTTGCCAAGCTTATCCGGGTCAACTGTTTCGGTAGTCATTATCTTGCCATCCTTCATGGCAACTAGATTGTTTGATTCTGGAAAGTATTCGAGCCGATCTACATGCTTGCTCAAGTCATAACGACCGGCTTGCTCTTGACCGGGCGTAATGGCCACTTTGTCATAGCCATGTTTCACCGCATGGTTTAGCAAGTGCTTCAAAGCCAACTCGTGCCATGTGTCCTTGAACGGTGCATCAGGAACGCCGTGCTCCATGGTATGTTCCATATCATGAGCGTGGTTGTATAAGCGCTGAAAATCATCCGCGGCCTTGGTGGCCACGTCGTAAGGTGTGTTGGGGTCGTTGGCCAGCAATCGCGCCTTATGTGCCGCTGTATGGGCTGCGTCAACCTTGTCTTCCATGTTGTACGTCTTGTAGCCGTGCTCTTTGCCCTTTTGATGCCAGTCCGATTGAATTTCTTCAGCATGAAGGATCCTTTCGCCGTTGGGGCCAGTTCGGTCTTTCAAGCGCATGTGGGCGATGATGTTGGGCGCCTCGTAGTGATCAGAGAAAAACGGCTCTTGCTCACGGGGTGCTTTCATCTTGGGCAGCTTGGCAATCTGTTGCTGGGCTTCTTCTGGCGTCCGCGCCGCAGCGGCATACTGGCCGTGCTGGTTCAGAATGTGGTATTGGGCTGGCAACCACTTATTAGCAGGGAACTCTTTGAGTTTGTAGTGCTGCACTTCCATGGGGTCGTGCTGAAGCAGCATCTCACGGTAGTTTGATCCACCGGGCAGCGTGTACTTCTCGTACGTCTTGTCGGGATTGTGATCCTCAATGATGTGAGGTGCTGGAGCGCTGGCCAAATGTTGGGCCAGTTGCTCACGGGTAATGTCGCCTTGTAGGCCATGCAGGCCTCGGGCTTCCATCTCCGCGGGCTTCATACCGGCTTTCTGTAGGTCAGCCATGAACGCATGGGCCGGGCCAGCCTTACGGTTGACTTTAGTCAGTGCCGACTCGCCCATTGGATTAAGCGTCATGGCGGCTTGCATCTCGTCGATGGTTGGTTCTTTTACATCGCCTCCTTTGGCGTAGCCAAGTCTTTTGCGCATTGCTTCTTCGTAAGCTTTCATTTGGTCAACATACTGTTGGTCAATCGGTTCACGGATGATGTTCATCTTGGCATCGTTGAATGGCATCACGGGCTTACCAATGTTCCGTTGAACAGAGTTGTTGTATGACCGCGGCGCCAAGATTTCCATGGGCGTGATGTAGCGGGTCTTGCCAACCAACTCAGACGGGATGTCGTGGCCATAGGTTGGGTGGGGCGAAATGCTCTCACGCAGTTCACGGGTTGGGTCAAACTTGATCACGGCATTACCACCAGCGCCAGTCTCGATGTTGCGCAACTCAGGGTGACTGATCGCATAGATGATGTCGTCCAGCTTTTGCTTGCCGCCGGGGAAGTTCTTCTCCTTGCCCAACAAGCCAATGATCTTCTTGCGCATGCCAGAGTTCATCGAGCCATGCAGCATCACGTCGGCTGGGTTCTCAAAGCCGGGGAACGTAGGATAAGGAACATCTGACTTGCCAGTGGTCGTGGCCACGTTGCGCATCAGGTGGTTCAGCATCTCGATCTGCTTAGGCGACGACTCATGAGGCCGGTGGTGAGACAACACGGCGTCCAGCATGTGAACCGCATGATTAAGCGACTCAGGCGACATCTTGTGGTAGTGGCCATAGACAGCCCGCTCAGGGTTCTCTTCAGCCAAGCGCTTGACCACGTTGAACATCCCAGCACTTGCACCCAAGTCACTGGCCCAGCCAGCAGGGTGGCCGTAGGCGCCGTAGTCCTTACCGCCATACAAAGGAACTGGAGTGTCCAGCTTCTCGCCGCCGATAGCATGGAGCGTCTCACCGGCTTTAAGCATTTCTAAACCGAGGCGCTTCTTGCCCTTTGAGGGAACGACACCACCGCGGCTTGGATCACCGGGCACACCGACCGTGTAGGAGCCGAGCAGCTTCTCATAGTCGATCACAGGCACATCGGCCTTCTTGGCGCCTTTGATGGTCACGGGCAGGTTCTGCTCTCGAGCCAGTTGCTTTTGGATTTTCTTGTTTGGGTTGTCGATGCCTTCGATCTGACGAGCCATGCGCTCTGCATGAGCATTGATCTCGGCTTGGCTGAGTGATGGTGCTGGAGGGAAGTGCAAGGCCTTTTCCGAGCCGCCTTTGGCAAAATGGTTTACGTTGCCTCCTTGGGCTTTTGTTTTGGCGGCAAACGCTTTGCCTGCCTCACTTAATTCATCGCTGTGCTTTAAGTCAAAGTCTTGTCGCGCTCTTGCCAACAAATTTGATCCAATGCCTTGACGCTGCATGTTTGATTTAACGTAGGCGTTTTGAATGACGGCAGACTTGGGTGTTTCTCCGTCTGTCATGAATTGCAGCACCCCAACTGGCTCATTATTTTGGTATGACAAATATCTGTACGAATTAAACTTTGGATGCGAGTGCTTTGCCTTGGTAATCTTGAGTTCGGGCGAGTTGTGCAAAACGTGCTCTTCACCGATCATCTTTGATTGACCGGGGTGATGCAGCAGGTCGTGCTCTGGAACTCTGCCACCCTCAGCTTTGACCGGCTTCTGGTTAAGGACAGCTTGCCGCATTTCTTCAATCGTAGGTTCCACGTTGCCTCCTTGGGCTGCATGTAAATCGTTTTCGTGTGCTCGTGCTGGGTCAAACGCCGCAAAGCGTGAGCGCAGTACTTCTGGCTCTGGAAACATGTGTTGTGTTTGAATGCCGCCAAGATCAGTCATGTCATTGACTTCAAGACGGTCATATCCATGCTTAGGCAATTGCTTTAGCAATCCTCTTTGCCATGGAACCCCCAATTGTTTGGCTAAATTGTCGTTAAAAAACCCATGATTGTTTGGATGGTTTGGCTCTGTATCAGACACAGTTAATTTCTTGCCTCTAGCGACTAAAGGCATAACATTTGGCCCAGCATTACCGGGGCGTCTTTCTGACTCTGCATAAATGTCCGCAATTTCCGGGTCTTCTGTGGCGTATGTACTGTGTCGATTGCTTTTTTGAAATGCAGGAAAATCGCTTTGAGTCCCGTGATATAAAGGTTGATCCAACAAAAACCCAAGCGCTTTTGCCCGCTCGTCTGGTGTGTTGTTCTCATGCAGACCCAGCATCTTGATGGCGTTGAGTCGAGCCAGTTCCAATGCCTCAGAACGGGGATACTTGGGTTTGGTCATGCGTACCTCGGGGAGTTTTCGGCATTATGCCAAGCCACGATGACTGTGGCAAACACAATGCTCGAGTCCAGTTTAACTGGGGCTGTGGATAACTTTGCAGTCCAGTTTAACTGGATCAAGCCGCATAAGGATTACCACCTCGGCTGCGGTTGTATATTTCTGCGTCCTCAATGTCATCGCTGTCCACGCTGTCGTCTCGTGGAAAATCAATGGTGATCCAGCCTCCGTCACGCAGGTAGCGCAGGCCTTGTGAGATGCAGTCAACGAACTCGTCGTGTTCCGTCCCCTCGGGGAAGGAGCATATCTGGCTCACCATGCCCTCAGCCCATGCACGGACGTAACCCTTACGCTGGTCAGACTCGGGCACCCACACACGGCCAGCTTTGATGATGTTGGCCACAATGCTCAGGCGTTGGATCTTGTCGGCGCGGCCGGGGTTGTATGCGTGGACGGGTAGACCAGCCTGTTGCAAGTCCTGTATCAATGAGATGCCAGCCGACTTGTCCTCCACCAATAGGAGGTCGACACGTTTCTTCTCTTTGCCCTCGCCGTATACGACTTCGAACTCGTCGATTACTTTGGGGCGCAGTTGGGGGTAGGTGAGGTGGTCTTGCCAGCAGTCGATGACCATGACACACATCCCACCGTCGAGGGGCTTGAATACGCCCAGAGTAATGCAGCCAGTTGGATCGTTGTGGGTCTTGTCGCTAGTGGCACAGTCGTAAGACTGGATGATGTACTCGAACTTGGGGAAGGGCTTGTGTCCCGGCCAGAGGCGGAACCACTCGCGCTTAACAATGCCCCCTTCTTCGGGGTCGATGATTTCTGCATGGATTTCCTGCCTTCCTAAGTTCGTGCCCTCGTACTGGAGAATCTGCTTCTGGAACGATGGCGCTAAGTTCTTGATGTTGGAGTATGTCGAGGCGCGTGTGATCACCACATCATCCCCCTCGCGGCCAACCAGATCCATGATCAACGGCTTGGGCTTCGGGGTGGTGGTGACGATCACCTTCGTGCGCTTGCCCAGCCGCACCGAGAACATGATCATGTCCCACGACTCTTGCAGGTAGTCCCATGCGGCCAACTCGTCGCACCATGCGCCGTGCCACTGAGCACCCCGAAAGCGGTCAGGCTCACTCGCTGAGATGCCTTTGATCAACGACCCATTCTTGAGATACAACTCGTGCAGGCTCTTGTTGTAGCCCTCTGGCTCGACCAGTTCTTTGGGGATCACGGCCAGTAAACCAGACTCACCCTCAAAGCATGTGCCGCGGACGTCAGAACTTGTGGGCGCCGCCACCAGCCAGCGGGTGTTGGGGTTCTCCCATGCCCATTGACCGATAGTCTCGGCAGCCGTGCGTGTCTTACCTGCTCCGCGGCCAGCCAGCATCATCCAGATCGACCACCAATCGCCAGATGGCTCGACTTGGTACTTCATGGCCTTGTTCTCGTGCCAATCCATCCACCACAGCCATGCCGCCCTGTCCTCTGTGGACAGTTGCAGGAACATCTCCTGCGTCTTGGGGTCGTCTAGTACGTCCTCAACTTTCATTGGCGTCGACCTGCTTCTTCAGCTTGACAGCCTTCTTCAGTTCGTTGAACAAGTTCAAGTGGGTGTCGATCACCACCGGGGCGTTGGGGTCACCTGCATGCTCATGGCGGGCCAGCTTGGGAACGTGGTACTCCACAACCGACTGGAACATGTCGAACGCCTTCGCTGGGTTAGGCTGAACGACATACTCGCCACTCTTGGTCTTCACACCATTGGCAACTTGATCGAGCCATTCTGCGAGCCTGTGAGCGTTTCCATCGACAAATGAGGCTATGGCCTGTCTGGCCTCCGAAGTGGCCTTATTTGGGCTTCCTAGTGGTCTTCCTGCGCCTTTGTTACCTGCTGGCATAGCTATTCCTTTATTTTCGAATTGTTTATTCTTATCGGATTCCTAGCCAGTAGTTTAACTCGCCGTTTGTTTTTCTTGCAAATCTGCTGGTTTTAGTGGCGCAATGCCATATAGGCTCTCTATGTGTCTGACCAAACAGATGGCGAAGTTTGC
>Ga0214207_1000430_pt1 | contig 12699 bp, 2 predicted proteins | sample TroBogEpilimnion_6_FD_153045 | JGI IMG/M metagenome (GOLD analysis project Ga0214207, IMG submission 153045) | Freshwater microbial communities from Trout Bog Lake, WI - 13JUL2009 epilimnion | ecosystem: Environmental > Aquatic > Freshwater > Lake > Epilimnion/Euphotic zone | place: Trout Bog... | reverse complement strand
GTAGCATCTGATAGAGATACATCTACATTAGCGGATACTGGTAGCGGTCAAAAATTTCAGTTATTTTCTAATTTATATTTTAACAAGTATGCACCTAACTATGACCCACAATATCAGAGTGGTGTTTTCCAGGCGATAGATAGTGCTTTACAGAGCATTGCTGGTGTAACTGGATTCTTGGGTTTAAGTGGTGGTAAAAGACCAAATTCAAGGTATTATTTCGGTGACAAAACATTGGCTGATCCGTTTTATGTTTTACAAGATGCTGACGGTAATCAGGATGGTAGTCCAGAAGAAATAACAAATACAATCATACAAAATTATGATACAGGTATTGATTATGATGAACCAGGTTATGATGAGGTTTCATCATACGGAACAATACCAACAGATTTAGTATGGCATAAAAATGGTTATACCGAAAGTTTTTATGATCCTATAACAGGTGAATATATTGATAGAATAGATACAAATAATGGTGTTGCTAATAAATTAGTTGATGATGATGCTCGTTATAGTTATCACAAAAATTTTAGAGAATGTTCCATTTTATGGAAAACCCAAAATTTATTAAATAATTCTGATACCAATTCTGGTATTAATATGGCTATTGATCAAACAAAAACAAAGTTCTATGATGGTTATTCATTATATTCCAAAGGTAGTGCTGTTATTGCACCAACAGTACAACCAAAATATGATCAAAATGGATTTTTAAAGGGTTATAACTATAGTGTAAATGGTGTTGAAAATGATGGTAAAAGAATTGCAGCAAATGTTGCGAGTAAGTCAGAATTTTGTCGTACATGGACAAAAGCAAGACCATATGCTGGTATTATTAATGCAATGAAATATTCTGAACTAATCAGATTAGAAAGAAATTCAGTAATCGATAGATATGCCAATTATAATATATTTCCATCGTCATTAAATGTTAATCCATACACATCAAAAGAACAGTCAATATTAAACCCATCTGGTATTGATAACAAACTTATAAATAGTGTTACGGCTAAAAAGTACATGTTCTCAATTGAGAATTTAGCATGGAGAGATTCTGAATTATTGAATCGTATTGATTTCCCAAATTCAGAAAGAGGTGTTAATGGTGGTAGAGTTATGTGGTTTCCACCATATGATTTGAAATTTACCGATGACACAACTGTTAACTGGACAACACATCAGTTTCTTGGTCGTCCAGAGCCGATTTATACTTATAATTCAACAGAACGTTCAGGTACGTTATCATTTAAAATAATTGTCGATCACCCAACAATATTAAACGTGTTGGTTGAAAAAGAATTAGCTAAATTACCTGACGGTGTTGTTGATGAAATTCTTAATGCTTTCTGGGCGGGATGTGTTAATTTTGATATATATGAATTGGCAAGACTATGGACTCAATTCTCAAATAGTGATATAGAATATTTCAAACAAGTAATAGCTGGTCTACAACCAAATAAACCAAATGACCAAATAAAACCTAAAATGGATCAAACAGATGCTAAACCACCAACTGTTGTACCAAATAAAACAAATACTCAAGAAAGTAAAACAACTGATAAGGTTTCATTGTTTTTTGAAAATGATGTACCTATTGCAACTGATGATAATGTAATGCCTTATGGTGACTATTTCACAACATATAAAAATCTGAATCTTGGTATTTCGGGTACAACAAATTCGGAAGTTGCTAAAAATGACCCTTATAATTTTTCTAAAAGAGGTTGGATTAAATATGATCAAATAATTGGTAGTAATAGTCTTGATAAATATTTTTTTACGGAAACGTCACATACTGAAAAATGGTACCAACTCTATCAGGGTTTGGATAAATTAAATAATGAGTTACAGAATGCTAAAAATCCTGGTTATGATGTAAATATAACAATAAACGCATTTTCGAGTTCATTGAATGGTCAAACTGATGGTTATAATGAAGCTCTTATTTTTAGAAGATTCAAATCAGTAGCTAAACATATATTATTAAATATAATGACAGGTATTAAAGCCGATAACGGTGATTCTATTGACAAGAATAATATTAATAGTTATTTTAAAAGTGATAATAAATCAATCACTGTTAAAAGAGAGTCTGGCACCAAAAATGTGTTTGATACTATTACGATATCTTTAAGTGATAAAAGTACGACATTAAATGGTGAGGAATCATTAAAAGCTATTGGTGGGGTTACAAATATTAAAAACATGCCAGTTGTTGTTATAACAAGCGGTAGTACAACACCAGTTACTTTTTATTGTACGGATACACAAGCTAATAAAAATGCTTTAGTTTCGTTAGGTAGTAGTTATACACAAGATGGCGTAACATATAATTTTACAACTAATACTGTTGGTTCTTTAAACCCAGATAAATTAAATACAAATTCATTACAAGTGGATGTTATTTGCTCTGTGTTGTCTATTTACGCTTCTTATTCAAGAAGGGTTGAAGTTAGTGCAACTACAACACCAAATCCTAATATTATAAAAGAAACTACAGTACCTAATGTACCGAAAACAACAACACCTGATGTAAAACCAACGAATGAAAGTAATATAACTAAAAGAACGATAGCTCAACGTATATTAAATAAATTAATCAATGAGGAACAATATTTCCAAAAACTTGAACAGGACTCACCAACTGTTTATAGTTCAATGAAGGAAAAATTGAAGTATTTTACACCAGCTTTCCATTCAATGACACCAGAAGGTTTAAACTCAAGATTAACGTTTTTACAACAATGTTTAAGACCTGGTGATACAATTACAACAAGTGATAGTACTCAGCAAGGTATGGATGCAACTAATACTGCTTTTGGTAAACCACCAATATGTGTATTAAGAATTGGTGATTTTTATAATACAAAAATCATAATTAGCAATTTAAATATTACTTATGATCCATTGGTTTTTGATCTTAACCCAGAGGGTATAGGTGTACAGCCAATGATTGCTAATGTAAGTATTAGTTTTAAATATATTGGTGGTTCTGGATTAAGACAATATGTAAATGAATTACAGAATGCATTATCATTTAATTACTACGCTAATGCTGATGTTTATGATGATAGAACATTTGCTAATACCGATCCTATTGAAAAAGCATTGATTAACGCTGAAACAAATCCTTTTGATAATAACACATTGGATTTAATACCAATTGTTGAAAAAGCAAAAAGATTTGTAATGAACGATACCACAAGTGCAACACCTGTTGGTACTATAGGTAAATTTATACCAAATACCTTTACAAATACGTATCTTGGTGATACAAGTTATTCAATAGCTAAACAAACGGCTAAAGACTATGATTCGTCTGTAATATATTCACCAGAAACATATGTAACTGATTATACAACAGGTATATACGGAATAAATTATTATAAGAGATTATTTGATGATAAAATAAACTATATAGCAACCGCCAATGTAGCTGGTAAGGTATTGACGGATACAACCGCATGGGAGTTTGTTCAAAACAAAAATTTTGGTCAACAGTATTATCTTAATTTATATGGAACGTCAAATGAATCTGGTTATCTACAAACTGTTCAAATGAATTATATCGATGCTTTTAAGGCATTGTATACAGATTATTTAGCTATAGTAAATGCTTATTTTGATAGAATAACATATGACGATAAGAAAAATAAAAAAAGTACATTCTTATTAAATAGTATTGCTTATAGAAATTTTACTGGTACAACAACACCAAATAATGTATTTGATACGTATAAAAATTCATCTTATAATGCAGTAGCACCATTTGCTGGTATGGTTACGATAAATAATTATTTTAACACAACAGCATATAGCGCCAACTATAGTACTTTAGGTTCTAATTTTACCGATGCAACACAACCAATAGCTGAGGCTGCAAGATTATATTTATACCCACAAAGTTTATTTTATAAAACACCACAATATGTTGGATCATCAGATTTAACATCTATGGTTACAGGTAACACATTCGATCCTGGATATTTTACTGATGGTGATGGTGCAACTCCAGAACAAAAATCAGATGTTGCTAATATCTACATTAAAAACTTTAAAAACGATAATGTTTATAATAGTTTTAATACAGCAGCAATTAATGATTTAACACAAAGGATTAATAATGATTTATTGGTATTCTGGTTTAGTGATGTTAATTTATTTAATAATTATATTACTGATTTCACAGAACCAAATAAAGTATCATTTAGAAATTATCTAATCAGTCAATTAAATTCATATCAAGGTAATAATAGTTCAGTAACTGTGTTATATGACAGTCTTGGTAATGATAAATTGGTTGGTAATTTACATATCGATGTTTCTGGTTTATCAGCCGTATTGGGTGGTTATGATGCATCATATGTTGATGGTGGCATCACAAGTCAATATGCTGTTATTCCGAATGAAAGTAGATTATCAACGCCAAGTGAAAAGTTGTTTGGTTATGATCCGTATGACTCATATTTAGGTATACTTGATTTAGGTAGATCAACACCAAATTATCAACAAATAATAAAATTAAAAGACCTAACAAACTCAACATCTATGATTTTGGGTAATGGTTTGTATTTCTTTAGACAAATATCAGCTTTACCTGGTACTATTAACTCAACTTTATTATTAAACACTAATGGATATAATGATAATAGTGGTAAAGTTGTATTACCAAAAAGTTCCGCTTTTGATAGTTCTAATGATATAACTGGTGATCTGGTTAATTATGAATTAAAATCTTCAACTGGTAAAAATACAATTAGTTTTGATTCAGAAAATATCATTGGTGATGATCAATTTAACACAATTACAGAATCATTAAAAAATACAATTAATGGTACTATACAAACTAATAGATATAAAATGTCATATGTGTATGAGAAATTAAGTTATGAGTTTTTTGATTTTGTGAATAAAAGTTTAGGTTTGGTATTAAATGATAATAGTCGTAATTATCAGATAGATATTGATCCACAAGATAGTTTCTACGCAATATCTAACCCAACACTCAAATCTAATTTACAGTATGTATTTGAATCAACAACTATGACAGATAGTATTTATAACACACTATTCCCAGCAACTAATGATGGTTTTAAATACTATAACATAACAGCTACGGGTTCCACCGATACAAATTATCAAAGTAGTGTTGATAAATTATTTACGGCTATTGAATTTAATTATAAAATAACAGCTGATTATGTAAATTATGCTCTTAATAAAGCTAATATCGAAGATACAACACCATATCAATTTTTATATAATAATCCGAGCTTGACGTTTACACATAGTTCATTATCTGAGGCAATGTTATTGGATTTCTTTGAAGATCTTTATACTAACAAAGATAAACATATTGCGGCAATAACAGCATTAATGGTTGATAATACAACCGATTCTGATAAAGTTAAAGCAAGACGTTTACAGAAGTTAACTAATACAATCACATCGTTTTTTGAACAAATAAATGCATATGTTACAAAAATTAAATCAGCTCAGGATAGTGTCATTTCAATATACAATGATAAAGTATTAGGTACATTAACCACGTATTATAATACAGCTTTCGGTACGGTTGACAATGCACAGGTTCCATCATCTGGTATAATAACTGGTAATAATATGTTGAAGGGTGGCGATAAAGACTATACATTAACTTTAAGAACAATATCAAATTTAAATAGTTCGGTACCTATGGATTATATTAGTAATTTTATGATATATAATACTAATAAACAATAAACCATTTATTTTTTAACTTATAATATTTATATTAAAATGTTCATATGGCAGGAAATTATGTAAACAGATATGCTTCGTTTGTAGTTAACAACAATAGCGTGACAGTACCTTTCGTTAAATTACCAGAAAAAGGTACGGATACGTTTGTTACCTATAAAATGGGCAAATCCAGGCTCGATAAGATTAGTGATGATAAGTATGGCACACCATATTTTGGATGGCTTATTTTGGTCGCTAACCCCGAATACGGTGGTCTTGAGTGGAATATACCTGATAATGCCTTATTGAGAGTTCCGTACCCATTGGATGCTTCGATAAGGGATTATAATACCGTTATGAATATTAAATTAAGTTATTATGGTTAATTCATTGGATATAGAAAATATATTGGCGGTAAGAGGTGGTGTTAATAATAATGTCATCGCTATAGACCCGAATAAAATTAGGGATACACAAAATGGTGGTATTATTGACAGGTATATAAAACAAGAAGATCTTATTTTATATGCTAATTTGAAGGTAGTTAAAAAGCCTCAGACAAGTATTTTATATAATACCAACACAAATAAATTAAATACCGAATATAGTGGTGCTATTAATATTAATTTATTAAACCCAATTAAAGAGAGTAAAGATGGTGTTATAACATATAAAAATAAACTAACAACCGATTACACCGATTATTTTACGTCAAGTAAGATAAACAACAGTACATCAAATAATTTTTTTGATCCTGAATTATTTGGTATTAGTAGTATTAGTGTTAGCCAGAATCCATCATTTATACCGAAAGTTACAATTGAATTTATTGACGTTCAGGGTAAGACTTTATTTGAAAATGGCGATCATCCAGATAACCCATATAATTTATTTTATTCTTTTCCATACCCTACTTTCATATTAACAATTAAAGGTTATTATGGAAAGGCTGTGGATTATCCGTTGGTTTTAATGAAAAGCAACACAAAGTTTGATCCAGAATCTGGTAGCTATAAAATAACGGCTGAATTTTTATCAAGGACTTTTTCGATATATAATTCATTTTTGTTAATATATGCTTTCGTTGCACCATTTATGTTTAAAGACGATAATGGTGAGTTTTTGGGTGGCAAAATATTGAATCAAATATATGATATACAGAATTCGTATTACCAAAAATTACCGCCAAGCGAACATCCTGAAAAGTATTTAATAAAAAATAACCCAACATTATTATATTTACAAAAAGTAAAAGATCATCTTGATAATCAGACATTAACAAATGATGCTGACATTACGGCTAATTTGAGTCTTATATCAAATATAGATTCTGTTATTATCGGTATAAGACAATATTATGAGGTAACTTTAGCTAAGGGTGATAAGTTTACAGATATTGAACAAAACAGCAATATACAAAACATAAATAATTATTTAACATCTATTTCTGATCAGGATGCAAAATCTGGTGTTAACACTGTTCTATCAGATTATAAGAAATATCTGGATAGTTCAAATAATTTAACCATTGATATATTAAAACCAGCAAATGTTAATGATTTAAAAATATTAATCAATAAAATTTTTGATGGTTTAGAAAAAAGAAAGAAAAGTATTAATGAAACAATCATTAATAAAAAGATTTTTAAATTAAGTGATAAGCTCGGTTTCGAGCCAAACGCTTTTAATATATATAGAATTTTATTTAATAATATACAAACTTTTTTAATATTAGTAAACATTGCCAACAAAAAGGCGTTAAGTCAGATTTTAACGGATACGGATGATCTTGGTAATAAAAGAATTATTAATCAAGAGATTAATGGGGAATATACTTTGGATGCTAATAAAAACAAATCATACTTTCCATTTCCGAATTATTTTTTAACTGATGGTTCAACGTATAAAAAAGTTTATCCTGGTTATCATTCTGATAATCAAGGTTGGTCTGAGGTTGAATTTGTTGATGAAATATATAAAGCTATTGATTATCTTAAAACGCAGATACAACCACAATCTAATAATGTAACGGCAACAAAAGAAACTGTTTTAATTGATAATTTTGACATTAGTTTTAATTTAGAAAATTATTCCAATACGGATAATCATTTTAATATAATAGCTAATATGCTTAGAAAATTTCAGTTAAATAACATATATTCGGGTAATGTATTCAGAGGTATTCGTACTGATGATTTAAAAACATTAATCGATCCATTATCAAATACTGAATTTGATTTGTTTAGTGATAGTATTCTATCTAAATTAGATAATGGACAACAGATTTCATTAATTAATAATTTTAATATGATATTAAGTGATAGACCTTACGATTCTATTATTAGCAATTTAACAAGTGCTTTGACACCTGCCGAATTGACAAAGTTAAAAAATGAAATCAAGGATGATATAATAAAGCATTATGGTAAAAATATTAAAAAAATAATAACTAAGTATAAAAAAATTAATTTACAATTTATTGATTTATTATCATCTAATGTTTCACCGTTGCATGATCCTAATAATATTTTAGATGGTACACCCATATTTGATATGGCAACATACGGTACTAACTCGTCATATTTTATACCAGAAAAAACAATGGGTTATTTTTCTGATATACAATCAAAGATAACTACAGCCATTAAAAGTAGTGATAAGACTACAGATGGTTATGTTTTCGGTACAAAAAATAATTTGACGATAATAAGCGGTACAACAAAAAGTAGTCCGTACAAAGTTATTAATAATTATCAGTTTGATGGTAAAATTTTTAATTATGGTAAAAATATACCAACATTAACTATGACCATAAATGATAATGACGTGTTAAACGATTTAATTGGTTTTGATAATAAAGCCGTTAATGATTTAACATTTAATACTAACGATGATTATAAATTCTAATAAATGGGTGATAAATATATTAAAGAAATTGTTTCGAGTTATTTAACGAACAATGAAATATTTGGAAATAGTACATATAAAGCTGATGAATATAATGATGTTGATAAGTATCAGCAGTCATTAAAATCAACACACGCAAATCACATAAAAACAACGAAGTCTAATACTAAACAAATATCGGCTTATTCTTCACCATTGAACAATATAAATTTTTCTAAGACCGTATCAATGGGTATTAATGATAAATTTAAACATTCAGCTTTTTATCTATTATCATCATTATATTCGCAAAAATATAATAAATTACTTATTGATGGTGAAAGATTAGCCATATTATTTAAATCTGGTTTGGGTGTAATGGATTTACCATATAGTTTAATTTTATATTTTGGTGGGTTACATTATTTTAATAAAAACAAAACGAAAGGTATTTTAGGTGATAGTAATTTTTATGAAACAGCCAAGGTATTAGATGGTGGTGAAAAATGTTTAAATATATATCCTTTGGGTGATAATTCACCTAAATATGAAACAAATGAAATTAAAATATTAAATAATTATTCATATTTTGATAGATATAAAAAAACTAATTTTATACCAAAATTTGGTTACGGTACATTATCTAATTTTATGAATGATTACTATAATTTTGTGAGTGATAGAACTAAACAAACTGATTCTGGTTTTACCACTGATTTAAATGAACCTTTTCATATATACGGTGCTGAAAAAGGTTTTGTTAAATCATTTAAAACATATAGTGATAATCTAACAAATGTTGAAATAACTGATGATCCAATTAATAAAGTTAATTTTATGGGTCATTATACTATATTAAAAAATTCATATAATTTTACCGATTTAAAAAATGATACATTGGCAATACCAAATGAATTTAAAACAGCAGCAACCGCTGTTATTAATGGTTTATCATCTAATTCTGGTATGAATATAACAACTAATTTAAGAAAGTTGTTTTTAGTTTATTCTAAATTAAAAACAAACTACCTATATAATACACAGGGTTTTAATTTAAATGATGAGGTTACGGCATTAAATAATACAATACCAACAACTTTTAAATATAGATATAAAGGTAATGAATTAAAAAATAAATGCGGTATTTTTTCATTTTTTGTCTACACAATGCTTTTTGATAAAAAAACACCACCTGTTGGTTCTTATGTTGAATTATCAAAATTAATTAATGACATTGGTGTACCAAAATCAATATTTAAGGATTTAATAGATGATAAAAATATTAATATAGAAAACACCGTTTTGGTAAATTTTTTGAAATATTTTTGGGATAAAGAAAAAGAATATATGGATGACCATAATGATAATTATAGCATAACATCCAATTTTTTAGTTATGTTATATCCATCATCTGGTGGTATATTTTCGCCAAACAATTTGTTTAATATTGATAAAACAAAATACTCAATTGGAGCTTATACAGCCAGCTCTGATGATCATAGTTTATATTTAAGAACAACGGATAAAGAATCATTAAGAGAATTAAGTTTTGATAACCGATCAGTAATTGAAAACAGTACAAGATTTTTGTGGTATGATACAGCCAATGCTGGTGCTCAACTTGGTTCTAAAGATTATGTTGACACTTCATATATATTACACTATTATAATTCACAACTAACCGATTTATCTTATTTAACAGGTACAGGTGCCACAGATAATTTTTTTAATAATATCTATAAAGGTTCTGATGGTATTATGAGTTTGTTGGGTAAAAATTCAATAAATATTCAGGATTTATATGAGATAATCGATTTTGAAAAATTTGAATATTTTGAAGAAAAGTTTTTAGAATTTGCAACAAGGTATGCTGATACGACTGGTACATACTATAATGAAACATCATATAATGATTGGATATTCACAAAAAATAATGATAATTTTACTTTCGAAACGTTAATTAAGGCTATGACAACAATCGGAGATAATGATATATCTTCGGTTGACGCAACGAATATTGATAGTAATTTTACTAATACCGATTTCGTTTATTTTTTAATAGGATATTCAAGCTATAATTATTATTTTTGCGATTATTTTGGTATTAGTAAAATTATAAATGCTTTTTTAACATTGTGTCAATACAATAAAAATGAATCTGATACAGGGGTGTTAAATGAGTTTTTAAAACAAAAGCTATCTATAAACAATTATAGTAATATTGGTGCAGTAACATTACCAGGTCAGGTTAATACATTATATACTAATTATCATAATTATATGTTTAGACCCGATGTTATATTTAGTGCAACGGACAATAATTTTGGTGATACTAATTTAAACTATCTTTCTTATTACATTAATAAGTTGATATTTGGTGATAATGATACTAATACATATAAAACCGTTGCTAATATCGATGTATTAATGTATGTGGAAAAATACATCAATCCGAATAAAAAGGATAAGCTAAAAAAAGCATATACTAAAATGGATATAGCTGTAATGTTAAATTTTTTCTTTAGCTTCCTTAATGTGGAATTAAATGAAAATAACTTCAAATTGTTATATAATCTTTTTATTGGGTTGGTAAATAGTGGTGAGGTTTTTGCAAATATAACTACTGATCCAACAGGTTCAATAGAGTATTATTTAATTCAGTTTATTAACGATTTTTATAAAAATACACAATCAGGTATAAATATATTTTTAAGAAATATATATTTGAAAACATCAGACAAGGCTAACCCAAATAGTCCTAATTCATTATATAAACAAACAGTATCGGCTGATAAATTATTAGATTTAAAAACATCAACTTATTATAATATTAAAAATATATATGATAAGTTTGTATCTTATCAACCAGCACCACCTGATATTAAATTGATAAAGGAGAAGTTTACTGAATATAATGATTTAAGTATTTCTACTGGTGAGTTTAATAAAACAAACGGTTTATTATTCTACAACTACATGTTTAAAGATTTGTCGGCAACCAATAACCCCGATAATAGTATGAGTCTTAACAGTATATATGATGCCTCAACACCAAGACATTTGGCTGAATATCTAAATATTGTCGATAGAGCAAACAATAATGTGGGTACGGAAATTTTGATTAATATAATTGATTTTGCTGATGCTATACAATTAAAGTTTGATGCAAGTGGATCAAATGATAATAGTGAATTAACTAATAAGTCGGTTTATAGTGTGTTTAGTGATATAGCTTCACATAATGGCTTTTTACTACACCCAATTAATAGTTATGTTAGTTATTTATCTAATTTAAAAAATGTTACTGGCGATGAATTATTGCGTCAATATGCGTACAATATATTTGGTTTACATACTAATACGGATAGAATAGATTCAAACCCATCTTTTTCATTACAATGGGTAAATCACACATCATCTTTGTTAGACCAAAAAACAAACACATTATCTAATCAGAAGTTAACAAATTCTTTCTGTTTGGATATTGATTTGTATAATAACACCACAAAATTATTGGATGAGGGAAATATACCTAAAGATATAAAAGAAAGTTCGGGTAATGTAACAGCATTCGTTGTGGATTTCGGTAATAAGAATCAACAAATGTTTAAGAATATACAATTGGATACGAGTGAATTTAGTAATACTGAGGAATCAATTAATAGTTATGTTAATTTAGTTGCTAACGGTAACCAAGCAAGTAAAGTTGTGTCGGGTAATTTATTTAAATTGATGGAAACAAGATCATATACTTGTCAGGTGGAAACATTGGGTAATGCATTGATTCAACCGATGAACTATTTCTATCTTAAAAATGTTCCATTATTTAAGGGTAGTTATTTAATTACAAACGTTGATCATAAATTAACACCTAATAATATGGTTACAACGTTTAAAGGTGTTAGACAACCTATTATTGCTAAAACAAATAATAGAGAAGAAATATTAAATTCAGTTGAAAAAACACTTAACGATATTACTAAATCGGTAAATCAGCAAGTGGGATCTGATACAACTAAAGGTATAATATTACAAGATAGAAACAATTTAGATGCTACGCCATACGGTATGTTCTACCAGTCAATGGTT